>Ga0213840_1000088_pt1 | contig 259099 bp, 287 predicted proteins | sample SWPATP22_FD_160132 | JGI IMG/M metagenome (GOLD analysis project Ga0213840, IMG submission 160132) | Coastal seawater microbial communities from Marineland, Florida, United States - SWPA TP2 #2 | ecosystem: Environmental > Aquatic > Marine > Coastal | place: USA: Florida | collected 2016-08-14
ATCATGGCGAGGGCCAACGCGCCGCTACGCCGGATACGTTTGTGCACGACCGAACAAAGCCTGATGCAACCGACTTGCCAACGGGACGGGCCATACGTTTTTGTATGTGAAGCCCCGGCCTCGCAGCCAATTGTTCAGGGCACTTCGGCCGATCTGGACATGCCGCTCCTCGGCAAGCCGAACCACCATCTCGTCGAGCGTGATGTCTTTCTGCGCATCGATCAGCCCGACGATAAAGTCTTCATGCGCATCGAGCCGCGAACCGCGCCGCCGGCCAGTCGGTCGCGCTTCCGTCTCGCCGATCTTCGCCCGGGCAATCCACCGGATCGCCGTCGAAACGCCAACCTCAAACCGGGACGCCGCCTTATGCGCCGACATCCCTTCGCTTGACGCCTTTAAAACACAAACCCGCAGATCCTGGCTTAATGCTCGTCCCATCGCAGACCTCCTTACTGGAGATCTTGAATCAGACGAAAATCAAAACGTCACTTCACAATCGATTCATCGATCAATGGACGTGCTCTAATTCATCGAGGAGATCTACAACAAACGCAGGCTTCATTCGGCGCTCGGCTATCTGGGCCTGCAGAAGTTTGAGGATCAACACATCCGGCAGACTGGCAAAACAGCAGCCCGATCAGTGTCCACCCTCATGGCGCACTCCAATCCCAGGTCAATTCCCGGCGGAAATCAACAGTCAGAGTCCCAAGAGCGCGTTCAGCGGGACCATCGCCTTATGCCAGCTGTCCCTCGCCTCCAGCCGTTCGATCCAGGCGGCAACGGCGGGCCGGGTCTCCAGCGAGATTGCGGCCTGCTTGCGATACATGAAGGTCGTGGCCAGATAGAAATCCGCAAGGCTGAGATCGCCGGTGATCCAGTCCAGCCGGGCCAGACCCTCTTCCAGCACGTCGAGAAAGTGGTCGGTGGCCTTGCGCTCGGCTTCGACCGCCGCATGGTCGGCATCGCCCATGCCGAGTTTCTCCTTCAGGAACAGCTCGAAGGACAGTCTCTGCATGGCCGGGCCCAGATGGATGGCCTGCCACCAGGCCCACTGGTCCATCAGCGCCCGCTTCCTCGGCGCAGACGGTACCAGACCCGCATCGGGGGTCTGGCTGACCAGATAGCCACAGATCGCCCGCGACTCCCATAGAAAGAAATCGCCGTCCTCAAGGACAGGCACCTTGGCGTTGGGATTGCGCCGGAGGAATTCTCCGGCGCGGTTGTCGCCCTTACGAAGATCGACCTCGACGATCTCGATGTCGATGCCCAGTTCGAAGGCCACAGCGCGCACGCGCAGGGCGTTGGGCGAGAAGTTGGCGTTGTAAAGCCGCATGGTCCTGTCTTCAGCGCTGCGGCGGCGTCAATAGTGCCGCGCGGTTTGCTATCAGGAAGTCGCGCACCGATTGGCCAGGCTGGCCGGTCAGCGTCTTCAGGTCGTCGCTGGCCACGTCGAGGAAACCCTGCGCCATTGCCTCGTCGAAGGAAACAAAGACCCGCGCCATGAATTCCGGCAAGCCGTTTCCAATCATCGCCTGCGCCAGATCCTCGGCTGGCAGCGCGATGTACGGGATCTCCTTGCCCGCAACGTCGGACAGGATCGCTGCGACCTCAGCCTGGCTGACCGTCTGCGGCCCGGTGATATCGAGGGTCTGTTTTCCCGTCGCGGTCATTAGCGCCGCAGCCGCGGCACGGGCGCAATCCGCCCGCGTCACATATCCGGTCTTGCCCTCTGCCGCGGCAGCTGAGTGCTTGCCCATGGCGACGCTCTGCGAGCCGCCCATCAGCAGAAAGTCGGTGTACATGTTGTTGCGCAAGATCGTGTAATCCGCCCCACTTTCCGCGATCAGCTGCTCGGTCCCTTCGTGGTCGTGGGCGAATCCGATCGGACTTTCGGGGACCGGGCCCGCGAACGAGGTATAGACGATATGGCCAATGCCCACCGCCTTAGCCGCCGCAACCGCGTTGGAATGGGCGGCGAGCCGCTTGCCCGGTTGGAGATCGTCGGTCGAAATGATGAGGAGGCGCTTGCCATCAGCAAAGGCAGCCCCAAGCGACGCTGGATCGTTGAAATCGCCCTGACGGGTCTCGACACCCTTGTCGGCGAGGTCGGCCAGCTTTTCGGTATTGCGCGATACGGCGATGATCGGACCGGCGCCGGCCTGCAGCAGCAAATCGACCACCTGCCGGCCAAGCTGGCCGGAGGCGCCGGTGACTATGAAGGGGCCGTTCTGAATGTCGGACATGGTTGGTCTCCTGTTCTGATTGCTGAGGAGGCTTTTGTTCTCAGCCGTGGATATGGACGGGGGCGGGGTTCACCAGCTTGCCGCGAGCGAAGTCCCAGCTCGTGGCCAGCAGGCGCAGCATGACATCGACCTCGTTCTCGTCACGCGGGGCGAAAGCCATGACCGCCGTGGCCGGGATGTAGCCCAGCCGCGCCATGGGATGCGGTTCGCCCCAACCTTTCGCGATCAGTTCCTCTATCACGGACGGGGGCAGCATCAGGTGCGACGAGCCATCGTGGGCGGGGTGCACATGGGCAAACTCGCGCCCGATCATGAAGGCCTCGCGTGGTCCGCAGGCGTGGGCTACCGGAAGCACCAGGGCCTCGGCGCCGGGGACCGAAATGCCCGACCAGCAGCGCTCGACGAAGGGCAGGGCGAACGCCTTTTCCTTGAATAACGCGTGAATCTTGGCCGACGAGTTCTGGGACACCTGCTCATGCGGTGCGCAATCGGTGGTTTCGGGGCGCGGTCCATGCCGTGGGGGAAGTTCGAAGCTCATGGTTGCACCTATCCAAATCTGAAGGCGCTTTCGACCGCGCCCAATACGTGATCCTCGAGGGTCTTGCCTCCCCGATCCGCAAGGGCGGCCCCGGCCGCGACGTGCAACGGGATCAGATGTTCCTCGCGCGGATTGGCGTCGCGTGCGCCGGGCGCCTGATCCCACGCGGCCAGCATGGCGTGCCGCACCTCGGGGTCTTCATGGGTCACAGCACTCGTGAGCCATCGGTCGAAATCGAGGCCGCGCACGTTGCCCTCCGCCCCGCCGCGCATGGCGCGCATCATGACGGCCATATTGTGATAGGTGTTGCCGGACCCGATGATCAGCACCCCTTCGTCGCGCAAGGGCGCCAGCGCGCGACCGGCGGCGAGATGCGCCGCGGGGTCGAGATCGGCGCGCAGGCTCAACTGGACGGTGGGGATGTCGGCCTCTGGAAAAGCCACCTTTAGCGGAACGAACACCCCATGATCGAAGCCGCGCGCTGAGTCGGCCCCGGTTTGGAACCCTGCGCCTTCCAGAAGCCCGCTCGCCCTGGCCGCCAGCTCGGGATCGCCCGGCGCGGGCCAAGTCAGCTGATACGTGTGCAGCGGAAATCCCTGATAGTCGAACAGCAGCGGCGGCGCGGGGTTGGTCTGCACGGTAAACACCCGCTCCTCCCAATGACCCGAGATCACGAGGAGCGCCTTGGGCTTTGCCGACAGGCTCGCAGGTAAATTCTCGAGGAATCGGCGTTGCCTATCCCAGGTGTCAGGCGGGTTCCAAGCCATGAAGAAACACGGGCCGCCGCCATGGGGAACAAACATTGTCGGCTGCCTGTCCGTCATGTCGCCGTCCTTTCGAACCCCAAAGCCGAGTGTGGATGGGCAGCGCCGTGGCAGCTCGGCATCGGATCAGTTCGCCGCTGCCGGAAACGCGGGCGCATAGGCCGACTTGACCGCACGCACGCGATTGGCGGTCAGCCACGAGGCGATCAGAAGCACCCAGGTCGCCAGAGCCGGCGGCCAGCCCGGATCGCCCGCGCCCACATGCGCCCCGATGGCTAGCACCAGATGCCAGAACATCGCCGCATAGGCCCAATCTACCAGCATCGCCGAAGGGCGCCAGAGGATCACCACCGCGCCGACGATCTTCAGAATCGCGAGTGGCCAGATGATGTAGGTGGGATAGCCCAGCACCTCGCGATACATGCCCGCGACCATGTCGTGGGACGAGATGTAGAAGGCCGCCGCACCCAGATAGACCAGCGCCACAAGGCCGGTCGCAATCCAATAGACATACTTTGCCACTTTGTCGCTCATTGCCGCTCTCCCTGTTTGCAACGGCTTGTTCAGCCCCCGTTTTCGCTTTAATTATCTTTAGATGCCTTGCTTCATTGGAGAAAGTAGGCACGTAAAAGTAACTAACTTCCTTTGACTGCGAGGACTATCCACGATGAAGAGCGTCCTGCCCCCTTCCTGCCCGATGGAGGCGCTGCTGCGTGTCATCACAGGCCCTTGGACGATCTACATCCTCTGGGTTCTGTCCGAGCGGGGACCGCAGCGTTTCGGCGCGATCAAGCGTCTGGTGCCCGGAATTTCCACCCGCGTCCTGACCGAGCGGTTGCGGATGCTGGAACATGCCGGTGTGGTCTGGCGCGAGCAGGCCATGACCATCCCACCGGCTGTAACATACGGGTTGACTGAGCGCGGCGCGGAGCTGCGTGGCGTGCTGGACACGCTTGGCTCCATCGCGCGCCGCTGGGAGGTCGAGGGTGCCTTCGACGGAACCGCAAGCGCGGCAGAATGACGCCGCCCTTCCTGTTCGCGGGATAATCCCGCGCCCGAGAACAACTCAAGCGAACCTCGACCCGAAGCTCATGACTAACTGAAAACGGCGCTCGATAGAGCCGTTAAGCGGCGTTTCATCGCGCAGGAGTTCACCGCGAGGCTGACGGTTATGAGTGGTCGGTTCGATACAGAAAAGACCACCGCCAGCCGCCGTACGTCGATGAAACTGTAGCCAAGGCAGGGCCTGCTGGTCGAACGACAACCGGAAGCACCGTCGCGGATCCCTTCCACCATCCGACACCTGGATAAGTTGCCCATTGGCTGGTGCGGGTTCGCAGAAGGTGAAGTCCTCGGTGCCGGGCAGGTCCGGACGCATGCGAGTTGCGACCTCGACTAGAGTATCCGGGCTAATCTGCGGGGCGCTGAGATTGATGTGATAGAGTGCCATGATGGGCGTGATCTCCCCTCGCCCGCGAGCTTCAACCCGGTCTTCAATACTGATTTCGGCACGGTCGGGAGGCAGTGTCACGCGTCGGTGGAGCCGCCAGCACTGACCTGAAAGGGTTCCGTGGGCGACCGTTGCACAGACCTCGGCGGAACCGTCCTCCAGCACTTGCGTAGTTGTCACGATAGCGCGCCTCAGCGACATGGAGCCATGCAGCGGGAGGTGCCGGAGGCCGTCGTTCGCCGGTTGGCGGATGTGATCAAATCCGCAAGTGCAGAGCAGACCGCCAAGGGCCTGATCCATCTCTCCAGGTCGGGCCGGGGCCAGCCCGTTTTCGCCGATCCATCCGAAAGGCACGCCGCGATAGCGCACAATCCCGACATCAAGGCACCGATCGGGAAGTAGATCGATTGAGAGCCCGGCCGCGTTTTCGACCTCGATCAGCCGAGCGCCGTCCTCGGTGCCGCCATCGAAGCGCAGGGTCCGCAGCCTGCATGTCTCAGCCATTCGTGATCCTAACGCCAGTGTCAGGATTGAAAAGCAATATATGTCGCTCCTGCAACTGCACATGAAGCTGCTGACCAGCGACAACGCTATCGGCCAAACCACGGTCATTGTCCGGGTCGATACGGAGCGTAACCCGGCCTGCCGGGGTTTTGCCGACGAGGAACGCGTCGTGCCCGGTAAACTCCACCGCGTCCACTTCGAAGGGCCAGCGATCCGGTGCTGCGTCTGGCCAGACCCTGATGTGCTCGGGACGAATGCCGAGATCGACCTCGCGACCCGCAGCGGCCTGCAATGACTCGGACAGCGGTAGCCCCTCGAAGGTGAGGCGGCCGGCCGCGGATGCCAGCATGCCGCGTAGCATATTGATCTCCGGCGAGCCGATGAAACTCGCGACAAAGCGGTTCTGCGGTTCGCGATAGATCTCTCGCGGCGTTCCAATCTGCTGGATACGACCGCCGTCGAGCAAGACGATGCGGTCAGCCATGGTCATAGCTTCGATCTGGTCGTGAGTGACGAAGACGGAAGTGGCCCCCAGTTGATCGTGCAACGCCCGCAATTCCAGTCTTGTCGCCGCGCGCAGCTTGGCGTCGAGATTGGATAGAGGTTCGTCGAAAAGAAAGACCTGCGGCTGCCGAACGATCGCCCGACCCATGGCCACGCGTTGCCTTTGCCCGCCGGAGAGCTGACCGGGTCGGCGGTTAGCGTATTCCGACATGCCAAGCATTTTTAGCGCCGCTTCGAGACGGCGGGCGATCTCGGTGGGATCCGTCCCGCGCATCCTGAGGGCAAAGACCATGTTCTCGGCGACCGTCATGTGCGGATAGAGCGCGTAGGACTGGAAGACCATCGCCATGTCCCGATCACTCGGTTCGGTTTGCGTGACATCCTTGCCGTCCACAAAAATCCGACCCGCGTCGATCTCTTCCAGACCCGCAATGATCCGCAACAACGTGGACTTACCGCTGCCCGAAGGACCGACGAGGGCGATAAATTCGCCGCTCGGAACCTCCAGATCGATCGGCGGAATAACCTCTACCCGACCGTATTTCTTTCGTACCCCCTTAAGGGTGACGGTTGCCATGAGATTCCCTTCTCTCCGTGTCTACTTGACTGCGCCTGCCAGAAGCCCGCGGACGATAAATCGCTGGCCGACGAGGATCAGGATCAGCGCCGGGACGATTGACAAGAGAGTCCCGGCGGCCATCTCGCCATAGCGGATGTCGTATTCCTGCGCGAAGGTTGCGATGGCGACCGGAGCCGTCATCGTCGCCGGCGAGGTCAGCGTCAAAGCGATGGCGAAGTCGCTCCAGGAAAAGATGAAGATCAGCGCCGTCGCCGCGATCATTCCACCCCGCACCAGCGGGAAGGCCACCCGCCAGAACATCTGGCTGTTCGAGCATCCGTCCATGCGCGCAGCTTGAAAGATCTCGTGCGGCAATGCGGACATGAAGCTCAGCATCAGGAACAGGCCCATCGGCAGATTATGCACGACATGGGTCAGGATGACCGAGATATAGGTTCCGTGCAGTCCGATCGCCGACCACATGACATACCAGGAACCCACGAAGGTGAGCGTGGGAAGCATTTGGAACAACAGTGCCCAGCCCAGGATCGGCCAGCGAACCCACCCGGGTACTCTCAAGCGGCCGAGTGTAAAGGCGGCCATCGTGGCAATAACGATGACGATCGCGGTTGAACTGACCGCGACAAAGGCACTGTTGAGCAGGTTCCACAGGAATTGGGACTGGCGCGAAAACAGAAGCTGCTCGAAATTGCTCCAGGTGACCGGGCTGAGCGTCGCGCCCGTTATGATATCGATCTTGTATTTGAAGGCATTGGATAACACCCAAAGTGTCGGCAGCAGAATCATTGCCGCATAGCCCCAGACCAAAACATTTGCCGCAACGCGACCCGAGGTTCGGCGCAGGGTCATTCTGCCTCCTCCGCGTTCCTGCGGCGGGCCAGCACTCCGCGCGCGAGGATGATCGTGAGCGCTATGGCAAACAATGTGACCACCGACATCGCCGAACCGTACCCGACCTGATCCTGCCGGAAGAAGGTACGGTAAATCGAAAAGTTAACGACCTCCGTGGCCGTGCCTGGCCCGCCTGATGTCAGCAGATAGACCTCGTCGAAGACCTTGAACGACAGGATGACCCGAAAAATCACCGTGATGAGGATCGTAGGCAGCATCAGCGGCAGCACGATATGGCGCACCTCCTGCCAGAAGCCGGTCACATCCAATCGGGCCGCGTCCAGAACTTCCTCGTCAAGCGACTCCAGACCGGCGAGCATGAGAAGAAAGACGAAAGGCGTCCAGTGCCAGATGTCCACGAACATCACCGATGCGAGCGCGATGTCAGGGTTTCCGAGCCAATCGACCTCGTTCAGACCGAACCAACGAAGCAGCGTGTTCGCCAGCCCGAACTCGCGCCCCATGACCAGACGCCACATCGTGCCAATGACGATTGGGGGGATCACGATCGGCAGGAGGAAGATGCCGGTCAGGATCGTTCGCCCGACCGACCCCGCCCGCTTCACGGCCAGCGCCATCGAAAACCCGAGGACCATCTGGCAGGTCACGACGGTCACCGCAAAGACGAGCGTGTTGCGCACCCCCGCCCAGTATATCGTTTCCTCCAGGAAGAGCCGGTGGTAGTTCTCCAGACCGATATAGTTGAACTCGGCCGCGCCTTCACGCCATTCCACATCGAAGAAGCTCAGACCCAGAAGGTTCAGCACTGGAAACCCGGACAGAACCAGGAAGAACACCGCGACGGGCGCAAGTGACAGCACCAGCCATCGCTTGTTCCGACGGATTACGACGCCCGGTTTGATCATGGTGTTCATCTGGTTCCGTCCAGAGGCGCTAGCGAAGTGGCTCAGAGGTCTGGCTGGCGGGTGACGGTAAAGCCGTTCCGCTCAAGTATGCCCGCCAGGACCTCGGCCGCCGCATTGAGCGCCACCTCGGGGCTTTCCTCCCCGATGACGGCCCGGTTGAAGTGCAGGGCCATCGCGTCGGATGCTTCGGCGGCGGCCGCGAAAGGCAGACCCATCACCGCATTTGCCGCATTTGCCGAATAGGCCCCAAGGAAACGGTAAGAGTTGTTCGCCCCCAGACCGGTTTCCGCCAGATCGCCACGCACGGGTACGCCTCCGGCTTCGACATACTTCACTTGTAGCGCCTGGGACTGGAACCAGTCCAAAAAGGCCAGCGCCGCGCGCTGGCGCTCCGCCGACACGTTCTTGGGGATACCCGCGACCCAGTGACCGGCGCTCGACGCGTGTGTTCCGCCCGGACCAGCGGGGATCAACGATGCCGACATCTGGCCGACAACCCGGGACTCGTTGGGGTTTTCCAGCGCGCCCCAAGCGGCGATCACAGCGATCGCCTGCGCGGCTTTGCCGGTGGATAGAAGCTGGATAAGCTCACCCTGCGCGATGGCACCGGGATTCGGCGGAGCAACATCTTCCCCTGATATTTTCAGATAGGTTTTCAGCGCCGCAAGCCCCTCGGTCGTATTCAGCCCGATCGCGGCCTGTCCCGGGCCCGTCACCCGGAAAAACGCGGCATCGTGGCTGAAGATGTAGGGGGTGATATTGTAGACGATCGAATCGCGAGCCGCGCGCGGAACGAAGCCGTAAATGCCCTTGGCCTCTTCGATTTTTTTAGCGTTCGCATAAAGGTCGTCCCATGTGTCGGGAATCGACAGGCCGAGTTCGTCATAGATCGCCTGGTTGTAATAGAGGACCTGGACGTTACCGTTGACCGGCACACCCATCAGCGCGCCGTCCGGCGAGAATGACCCGACCGCCGCATCCCAATTCGTGGTCGCGCCGTAGCTCAGGACGCCATCCTGAAGCGTGTAGCCTTCCTGCACCTCGCCAAGCGGGGCGAGGAAGCCGCCGGAATAGATCTCGGACAGCCAGAGCGAGTTGATGTTGACAAGATCGTAGGTGCCTTCGGAGCCACGCACCGAGTTCCGGATCTTTTCCAGCAGTCCCCCGAACGGATTGACGTCAAGATTGACGACGTTCCCGGTTTCCTCCTCGTAGAGATCGACCATGGCGACGAAGGAATTCAGCCAGGGAGACTGGTTAATCGCCATGGTGATGTCCGGCTGATCTTTGGCGTGCGCCGGCATGACGACTGCCAGCGCCAGAAGACCGGTTGCAATGCTGAATGCTGTTCTCTTCACTTTTCGGTTCCTCCCGTTATTCGTCTTTCAGTTCACGTCCGCGCCCTCAGCGAGGCCGATCCAGTTGAAGTATTCGGGTGGCGCATCGTGCGCCTTCAGGAGCCTCACGATCTCCGTGTTCAGTCGCGCCTCGATCGCGGCGTCGGATATTGGACGAAGCTGATTGGGGTCCGACGCATTGTGATAGATGGTGGATTCGAAAGCTCCGAACTTGGTTCCGTCAAGCCCCGGAGGCCGTCGCGCGGAGTTGAGCGCATCATAGCGCAGAAGCCTTTGCCCCTTTGAGAAATCGAAGGGGCCGACCATCTGCCCGGTCGCGAGCTCGTCCGGCCCGAAGAACCCTGTCATGTGCGTGGGCATCAGGGTGTATTCGCCAAGCTGCTCGTCGAACAGGTTCGCCGGATAGCGGAAGAAACTGTATTCGCCATCGGTCACGCCAACCGGACCGCCGAACATCCCGAAGATCAGCGCCTCGGGGCCGGGTTTTCCGTCGATCAGCGACAGGACCGACCTGCCGGTGACTTCCTTCGGCACGGAATGCCCGAAGACCTCGAGGAACGTCGCCATGAGGTCGGTGGTCTGGCTCAGCGTCGCAATCCGTGTCCCCGCCTTTGCGGCATAGTCCGGATGGTGGACGATCAGCGGAATATGCGAGATCTCCTCGTAATATGGCGTCAGGTTCTTTCCCCACCAGTCATGCTCGCTCAGCAGGAAACCGTGATCGGTCGTAAGCACGAGGCAGGTATCGGACCAGAGATCGTGCTCGTCGAAATAGTCCAGAAGCTTGCCGAAATAGGCGTCGCACATGGCCACGAGAGCGGCGTAGTTCGCCCGGATCTCCGCGATCTCGTCCGGGCTTTCCTTGACCGGCGCGTATTTCGGCCAGTCGAGGATCGAGCCATTGTAGCCCGTCGTGTACTCCTGACGGTATTTCTCGGGCGCGAAGAACGGCTCGTGCGGATCGAAGCATTCGAGCTGCAGAAACCAGTTGTCCGCCATGCGGTTGTCGTCGAGGAAGGCAAAGGCGCGCGCGAAGCACGCCGGGCCGGGAAAATCCTCCTCCATTCGTATCTTTTCGCGATTGACTTGATGCTGCCGCCGCTTCGGTTCCGTCGGCACGTTGTAGTGCTTGTCGGAATACATTTCCTTGAAGCGCTCCAAAGGCGGTTGCACCATCGCGATCCACGGGTCGTATTCCTGTCCGCGAATGAACTCCCAGGTCTTGTAGCGGCTGTGATACGTCGCGCCGCCGTCCTCGTAGTAGTGGAAGTGGTCGCTGATGAGATGTGTGTGCACGCCGGCCTGCTTCAAGATATCGGGCATCGAATTGTCGAAAGGTTCGAGCGGACCCCAGGAGCGGTGCATGAAGTTCAGCCTACCCGTATGCATGTCGCGCCGGGCCGGCATGCAGGGCAGCGAGCCGACATAATGATTGTCGAAGGTCACGGCCCGCTGGGCGAAGCGATCGAAGTTGGGGGTCGCAATCGCCGCTCCGCCATAGCAACCAAGCGCGAGACGGTTGAGTGAATCGAACAAAACAAAAACGGCGCGCATCAAGAACCCACTTTCTTACGGACGATGTGAGTCTAGACGGCTTGTCCTCGCAGGGCTAATATTTTTGTATATAGACGATATAACCAGGAGTTATATATGGATCACATCTGGCGCCTGAAACACTTCCTCGCCACCGCCGAACTGGGCAGCGTTCAGGCAGCGGCGCGGCACCTGAACATCAGCCAGCCGGCCCTCTCCAAGTCGCTGCGCGAGCTTGAACTCCATCTCGGCGCGGCGCTTTTCGAACGCTCATCGCGTGGCGTCACCCTGACCCAGGCCGGACAGGCGTTCTATACCCGGGCGCGCGAGATCGAGATGCAATGGGACAGCGCGCTCCTCGATCTCACGGCTACCCGCAACGGGGCACGAGGCGCCTTGCGGATCGGCGTCGGCCCGACCTATGAGGCCGCGTTCATGGCTCATGTGCTTGCGCGGCTTTCCAACGAGTTTCCGAACCTGCAGATATCCGTGCGGACCGGCGTTGGGGCGATCATGTTACCGGCGCTCAACACAGGTGAGATTGGCGCCTATTTCGGCGGCCTGCGCAGCGGAGCGGAAACGCTGTCGGCCGGGGTTCAGGAGATCCCGCTCTACAATCAGTCGAACAGGATCGTCGCAGCGGCAGACGATCCGCTCGCTGCCGCGACGGATGTTCGCGAAACGAACTTGTCGCAGCGCGCCTGGGTTCAGCTAAGCTATGACTCACTGGCTCTGGGGAGAATCGAGGCTCTGTTCAAGAAGGCGGACGTGCCGTCGCCACGTACGATCGTGTCGACGCACTCGCTGGCGTTGGCGCTCGATCTCGTGCGGAACAACGGATTCCTGACCAGCTTACCGGAACCGCTGCTACATCCCCGCCTCGGATCCGGCCTCGCGGCGCTGCCAGTGCCGAGCTACGACTGGCGGATCGCCACCGGCATTAGCTATCGCAACTCTATCGCCCGGACCGCGCCTTTCAACCGCATGATCGGGATTATCAAGGACGAGGTGCGGGCATTCGGCCTTGCTCCGAATTAGGTGCGGGAAGGATCCTTGCTTGGTTTAAGTCTAAAAACGACATTGGAGACCCGCGGGAAATCGCCACGCGAGAAATCGTACGCCAGCTGCAGGAGAACGAGGACCGAGTTGATCTCCGCGTTGTCTCTGGGCGCGTTGACCAAGGCTACGATTTAGGGGATCATGCCGGCAGCCACCGTCGGATGGAGCTCTGCCCAACCCAGATCGATAACCTTCGATACCGCATCCTCCGGCAGCATCGTGTGCAGGTCGCCGTCCTTTGCCGGATGCACGTGGGGGAACTCGTTGCTTATCATAAAAGCCTCGCATCCAGCCTTTGCGCATTTGCGTTAATGATCTACTATCATGACACCAATTCCTGCCGAATTGGATAAGAAACGTGCGCCGCGCGCCTCCAACACCATCATAAGTCCCAATATCGTCTCCACCGGACAAGTGACATCGCCGTTCTCGAACCGCGTGACCGTAAGACCGGAAACCTCAGCCAGACGCGCCAACTCGCGCACCGACATTTGCACACCAGCCCTCGCCATACGGCATTGCGCTGGCGTGATCGGAAGTTCGTTTTCCTTGTCGTCTGGGTCGACATCAGTCATTTCCATGTCTCCCTTGGTGATACCCGAGCCGGCGCTATTGCGCTTTCGGCTTGTTCGCTTGCTAGCGAAGGGTTTCTGTCACGGAATTTTAGGTACATCATAGTGGAGATATCCCCGCTATGCGGTCGAAGACGCCGCGCGCCACATCAGCCAAGTCGGAATCAGAGCGAGGAGGAAAATCCCGCAGACGACAAGGAAGCCGTCCTGAAACGCCGCGTTCGACGCCTGGATCACCACGGTCTGGCCAAGGAAGGTGGCCGCGGCAGGCAGCAACTGCGTGTCGGGCAGACCCGATGTATGCATCAGGTTGGCGACCTCGCGCAGAAGCTCCATCGTCGTCGCGTTGTCGCTGGTCTGCGTCGCGGCAAAGGCGTCCGCGTGCATGACGGTCCGACGCTCGATGAACACCGTCAGCAGGTTCACTCCGAACGCGCCGCCAAGCTGACGGATGAAGTTCGAGGCGCCGGAGCCCTGACCGAGCAGATGCCGCGGCAGAACCTTCAGCGCGCCTGACGAGATCGCCGGGAAGACGAGGCCGAGGCCCACGCGCGAGAGGACCGTCCACAAGGCAAGCGTCCAGAAGGCCGTGTTCACGTTCGAAGCGGTCATCAGCCATGAGGACCAGGCGAAGACCGCCATGCCGATGCCGATCATGACGGGTGCCGCCACCTTGTCCGACAACCGCCCTGCGATCGGAAAGACGAAAAGCATCGCGAAGCCCGACGGCATCAGCAGCAAGCCCGCCTGGGTAGGGGTCATGCCCTGGATCTGCTGGACGAAGACCGGCAGCAGGTAGGTGGAGCCGAACAGCCCCGCTCCCATGATGAACGCGATGACCGAGGCCGAAGAGAAGGCGAAGTTGCCGAAGAGCCGCATGTCGAGCATCGGCCTGTCGGTATGCATCTCCCAAGCGATGAAGGCGACGGCAGTGGCAATGGAAACGACAAAGCCCAGAAGGATCGTGTTGGAATCCCACCCGAGACGCTGCGCATTCGACAATGTGCTGAGCAAGACTGCAAGAAAGACCGAAAGGATCGCCACGCCAAGGAAGTCGAAAGACGGGATCGGCCCGCTTTGCCCACGGCCAGGCAGGAAGATGTTCGACAGCAGGATGGAAAGGCCAGCGAAAGGAAGACCCAGGTAGAAGACGAAACGCCAGTCGTAGGCGTCCATCAGGATTCCGCCGACCCACGGCCCCAGTGCAGGAGCAAGCACCACGCCCACGCCGTAGATCCCCATCGCCGCGCCGCGCTTGTCCGGCGGAAAGACCTTGAACAGCATGATCATTGCAAGCGGCTGAACAATTCCCGCTGCGGCGCCCTGAACGACCCGCGCCAAAGTCAGGACGGTTTCATTCGGGGCGAGACCGCCAACGACAGAACCCACAAGAAAGACGCCCATTGCGGTATTCATGGTCAGCCGCATGCCGAAGGCGCGGTCAGACCAGTCCGCCAAGAGCATCGTGGCGGTCATGGCTGCGAGAAAGCCGGTGGAAATCCATTGCACCTGCACCGCGCTGATGCCGAAGGCACCCATTACCGCCGGGATGGCGACGTTCACAATGGTGGTCGAGAGGACCACCGAGATGGTCGCCACCATGATCGTCCCGGTCGCGAACCACTTGTAGGCGGGACCGTACTGCTCGAAATAGCAATCAATCTGCGACATCGACGTAGATCTCGACCATCATTCCCGGCCTCAGCTCGACACCGTCAGCATCGATCGAGACGCGGATGGGCAGCCGCTGAGTGACTTTGGTGAAATTGCCCGATGGGTTCGGGCTGGGCAGCAGGGCAAGCTGACTGGTTGCAGCACCCCCCATGCCGATCACCTCACCCTCGAAGGTCTGGCCGGGGAAAGCGTCGACCGTGATACTGGCCTTGGTTCCCAAATGGATTTTCGAAAACTCGGTTTCCTTGACGTTGGCATCAATCCAGACGTTCTCGAGAGCGTGATACATCACCAGCCTGGTGCCTGGGGTGACATATTCGCCCACATCGACGAACCTCGCATCGATGATACCGTCGAAGCTTGCCGCAATCCTACGGTGCTCCAGGTCGATTTCCTTGAGACTGCGTTCCGCCTCGGTCCCGACGCGCCCCGCCCTCACAGAGTCGATCTGCGAGTCCAGCACCGCGATCTGGGCCGCGTCCGCTTCGACAATGGCCAGATTTGCACGGGCGGATTCGGTTGCCGCAAAGGCTGCACGCTCCTGTTGCGTCGCCGTGTCGAGGGCGGCGTTCACCTCGTCGAGCGCCTGTTGCGACGACACATTCTGCTCCGCAAGCTTGGCCACCCGGTCGTGTCGGGTCTGTGTGTTTCGCAATACAGCTTTTGCTGCTTCATGATTTGCTTCAGCGGCGGCAATGCCGGCCAAAGCTGCCTCCCGCCGCGCTGCAAGCTGCTCTTGAAGCATCACCTTGCGGTTTTCGAGTTCGGCAATCTGAGCGTCGGTTGCGGTCAGCTTGGCAACGGCAGCCTCAAGTTGCGGCTGTGACGACTCGGTGTCAATAGACGCAAGAACGCCGCCTGCGGCAACAGAATCCCCTACGAGCACCGGAAGTTCAGTAACGCGGCCAGCGACTTCGCTCGATACCGTCACAACGGTGGCCGCGATGCGGGCATCGTTGATGTGAACTAGCGTGAACCGCGCGATGATCCATGGTGTTCCCAGCCAGGCGACGACGCCGATAGCCACTGCCGCGAGCGCCAGTCTTGTCCATTTCACCCGGCCGCGCCGTGCAGGAGGCTTTGGCAGGGTCGGTGCATCGGTCTCGCCAGTTTCCATGGCGGAGGGTTCTGCCGGTCTGATCTCATCCATTCTCCATCGTCTCCAACCGGGATGCAATCAGACCAAGAACCCGGACTGCGGTGCGAAGATCGTCAGCCGGGACATCCTCAAGTATTTCCGTGCGATTTCTCGCGGCGATCGTCTTCATCTTCTCCAAAAGCATCTTCGCAGGTTCGGTCAGGGCTAGTTTCTTGGCTCGCCGGTCCTCGGGACTTGGATGGCGCTCGACGAGCCCGATCGCTTCAAGACCGTCCAGCAGACGCACGAGCGTTGCCCCTTCGATGCCTAGGACGCGCGCCAGTTCGATCTGGGTCGCATCCTCATGCCGGGACAGTTCCAAAATCACGCCCCAGCGCGCCTGAGACAGACCCAAGTGACGAAACTGCGCGTCGAGTCTGCGCTTCCACTGGCGCGACACGCTTGCCAGGGTGCGCGTGAAGGTCTCGGCCAAGTCTGGTGCAACAGTCATTGACCCGCGTCTCTGCTTGTATTGCAAATTACTGCCTAGCTAATTAATATGCATGCAATCATCTGGCAAGTCCCATTCCGAAACCGGAGAACGATCTGTGTACGCCAAAATCCTGCTCTGCTATGACGGCTCTCGCGAGGGGCGACTGGCCCTGCGAGAAGGGGCGCGCCTTGCGCAGATCACGGGCGCGAAGGTGACCCTCCTGGCCGTGGTCGAGACTGGCTCGGGCAACGCCTTCGCGATTGGGGCGGATGCCATCGCACTTGGCCAACTGCAAAGCGATCTGGCGGAGATCCTTGAAGAGGGCCGCCAGAGGCTGACGGGTATGGGGCTTTCTCCGCAAGCCCAGATTGCATTCGGCGACCCGGTCGCAACCATCACCAGAGTATCCGTCGAGACCGAGGCGGATCTCGTTGTCGTCGGACACCACCAACACGGGTTCTGGACACGCTGGCTAAGCCGCTCGATCGCGGCCGAACTGGGTGACAGCCTCGCGTGCAGTCTGTTGCTGGCTCAGAAGATTGTCGAGGATTCGGAACTCTTCGGGAAGGCGTGACAGGATTGTCCCGCCTGCGTTGCCGGCTACTTCAGCCGCAGCCAGAGGCATGCGGCGAAGACAAGGATAGATCCGACCATGGCCGCCCCAGCATACCGCAATGGGCAACCGCGCAATTCTCGACCATCGGCTCTGGCATAAGCCGGATGATAGTCGGGGGTCACAGGGGTGTCACCGACCTGTCCTGGGGGCTATAGGGGATGCGCGAGTCGGCACAGCAGGCACTTAGCGCCGCAGACCGGAGCAGAGCCAACGTCGCCCGTCGTGTCAGCATGTCCTGCCGACCTTCAGTCATCTAGGAACCTGCGGAACCGCCGCAGCGCAATGGAAAACATCCCCGCGCCGATCAGCGCCAGCGCCAGAAGTTGCGGCCAGACCACCGAAAGCCCCGCGCCGCGGAACAGGACCGACTGCGACAGGGCGATGAAATGGGTATTAGGCGCAGCAAGCATCACATACCGCACGGCCTCTGGCATGGATTCGCGCGGGGTCATGCCGCCCGACAGGATTTCCAGAGGCAGCAGCACCAGCAAGAGCAGCATGGCGAATTGCGGCATCGAGCCCGAGATGGTGGCCAGAAGGATGCCCATCGAGGTCATGGCGAAAAGGTGCAACGCCGCGCCGAAAAGGAACAGCGTCACCGATCCGGCCACCGGCACGCCCAGCACCCCCTGAACCATAAAACCGAGCGAAAGGCCCGATGCTATCAGCACCACGCCGCCCATGCTGAGCACCTTGCTGGTCATGATTTCTGCCGCCGTCACCGGCATCACCAGAAGATGCTCGACGGTGCCATGCTCGCGCTCGCGGATCAGCGCGGCGCCCGAGAGGATGATGGACAGCATGGTTACCGAACTGATGATCGAGGTCAGCGCCCCGAACCAACCCGGGTCGAGCGCCGGATTGAACCGGGCGCGGACCTCCAGATCGACCGGCATCTCCGCCTGGCGCGCGCCCCGCCCAAGCCAGGAGCCGATTTCCTGATTGACGATGGCCTGGATGTAACCGGCACCGGTAAACGCCTGGCTCACCCGCGTGGCGTCGACGTTGAGTTGCAACTCCGGCCGGCCGCCCGCCAGAAGGTCGCGCTGGAATTCGGGCGGGATCACAAGCGAGAACGTGTCGATCCCCGCATCCATCCGCGCATCCATCTCTGCCATGTCGATCTGGGTGGGAGGCACGAAATAGGGCGGCAGGAAGGCATCGGCGACGCGCCGCGAAACCGGTGATGCGTCTTCGTCCACGATGGCGATCGCAGCGCGGTTCAGCGTCTCGGGAATCGCGGTCGCGGTGGTGTAGATGTCCAGCGTGAAGGCATAGGCGACCAGCACCATCAGAAGCGGATCGCGCAAGAGCCCGCGCAGTTCTTTCATCGCCAGGTGGAGAACGTGCTTCGGTCGCATCCGCTATTTCTCCTGCTTGCGAACGAAAGCTGCGCCAACCATGACAATGACCGGCACAAGCGCCAGCATCGGCAGGAAGGACCCGTTCAGATCGCCGAACTCCAGCGCCTTTGCGAAGGTACCGCGAGAGATCGTCACGAAATGGCTGGTAGGAAAGACTTCGCCGATCACCCGGCCCGCGCCTTCGAGCGCGGAGACCGGATCGATGATCCCGCCGTATTGCACGGCCGGGATCAATGTGGCCAGCGCAGTGAAGAACAGGGCCGTCACCTGGCTGCGCGTGAAGGCCGAAATCAAGAGCCCAAGCCCGGTGGAGAGCGTGACATAGATCACCGCACCGGCCGTGAGCGCAAAGAGACTTCCCTTCAGCGAAACGCCGAAAACAAGGAGAGCCAGCCCGAGGAGCAGGAAAAAGTTGAGAGATCCTAGCACAATGTAGGGCAGTTGCTTTCCCAGAAGAAATTCCAGCCTGCGTGCAGGTGTGACGTAGAGGTTGACGATCGAGCCGGATTCCTTCTCTCGCGCGACGGAAAGCACGGCCAACATGGCGGGGATCAGCATTAGCAACAGCGGGATCATCGCCGGCACGATGGCATCCAGGCTTTCGACATCCGGGTTGTAGCGATAGCGTACCTCGAGCCTGAAGTTTCCCGCCACTGCCTCGTCGCCGAACTCCTGGCGCAACTGCTCGGTCAACCAGTGCAGATGCATCCCCTGGACATAGCCAAGCACCGTATTGGCGCGCATCGGCATGGTGCCGTCGAACCACGCGCCGATGGAGACCAAGCGGCCGCGTTCCAGATCGGCGGCAAAGCCCGGCGGGATTTCCAGCGCCAGACTGATTTCTCCCGCCCGCATCCGCTGGTCGAGGTCGGTATGGCTGATGAGCGGCCGCTGTTCGTCGAAATAGCGCGACCCGGCAAGGTCGTTGACATAGGATCGGCTAGAAATTGTCTGATCGAGGTCAAGCACCGCAAATTTGAGATCCTCGACGTCCATCGAGATGCCATAGCCCAGCACGATCATCAGGATCACGCTGCCCACGCTGGCAAGCGTCAGGCGGATCGGATCTCGGCGCAACTCCAGCGCCTCGCGCCAGGAGAAGCTCAGCAGCCGGGCCAGGCTGAACAGCCCGCGCCGTCGCTGTGGCGCGGCGGTCGTATCGGCTTCCAGATGCCCGTGGGGCGCGGGCGCGGATGTTCCGCTTTCGCGCTCCGCGCCTTCCAGGTGATGCACGAAGGCATCGTCCAGCGACGCCGCGCCGACGCCTTCCCGGATCGCCTCGGGCGTGTCGCTGATCAGCACACGGCCATCGTGCATCAATGAAATCCGGTCGCAGCGCGTGGCCTCGGACATGTAGTGGGTGGAGATGAAGATCGTCACGCCGTCGTTTCGGGACAGGTCGACAAGTGCCTGCCAGAAGTTGTCGCGCGCCACCGGGTCGACGCCCGAGGTCGGCTCGTCGAGGATGAGGACCTCGGGGCGGTGGATCAGGGCCACGGCCAGCGACAGCCGCTGACGGATTCCAAGCGGCAGGCGCAGGGGCAGACTGTCAAGAACGCCTTCGAGATCAAATCTGCGCGCGAGTTCATCGATCCGAGGTCCGATCTCGGCGCGAGCCATGTCGAACAGCCGCGCGTGAAGATCCAGGTTCTGTCGCACCGTCAATTCGGAATAGAGCGAGAACGATTGCGTCATGTAGCCGATGCGCTTACGCGTGGCCATGTCGCGTGCGTCGACCTCGCGGCCGTAAATACGGGTGGTCCCTTCGGCGGGTTCCAGAAGCCCGGTCAGCGCCTTCATCGTCGTGGTCTTGCCGCACCCGTTGGACCCCAGAAAGCCGAAGATCTCGCCCTTCCTGATGCGGAAACTCACGTCCTTGACCGCCGTGAAATCCCCGAACCGAACTGTGAGGTTTTCGGCCTCGACGACATAGGTTTTCCGCGCCTCGGGATCGCTCGGCGGGATAGTCACGGGCTTGTGCCGGGCGCGTTTCTCTTCGGGCAGAAGCGCGATGAAGGCGGCGTCGAGGTCGGCAGCGCCGGTGCGGTCCAGAATCTCGGCGGGGCTGCCGGTGGCAAGCACCTTGCCATCGTCCATTGCCACCAAATGGTCGAACCCCGCCGCTTCTTCCATATAGGCGCTGGCGACGATCAGGCTCATGCCCGGGCGCGCGGCGCGGATACGTTCGATTAGGGCCCAGAACTCGCGCCGCGAGAGCGGGTCGACGCCGGTTGTCGGCTCGTCCAGGATCAACAGATCGGGATCGTGGATCAGTGCGCAGCAAAGGCCGAGCTTCTGCTTCATCCCGCCCGAGAGCTTGGCAGCCGGACGGTCGGCAAAGAGCGTGAGATCGGTCGCTTCCAGCAGCTCGGCGATGCGCCGGTCGCGCTCTGCGCGGTTCTCGCCAAAGAGCCGGCCGAAGAAGTCCACGTTTTCCCGCACCGAGAGTGTGGGATAGAGGTTCCGCCCCAGCCCCTGCGGCATGTAGGCGATACGCGGGCAGATCCTTGCACGATGACCCGTACGGCGTATGTTGCCGCCCAAAACTTCAAGCTGCCCCGCCTGCATCCGTCTCACCCCGGCAATGAGCGCCAGAAGGCTTGACTTGCCCACGCCATCGGGCCCGATCAGCCCGACGATGCAGCCGGCTGGCAGGTCGATCGAAACGTCGTACAGCGCCCGGACCTTGCCGTAAAGGAGCGCGAGCCCCTCCGCCCGCGCCACAGGTCCGGCAGCTGTCATTCCACCACACTGCCTTCGGCGGCTTCCGGCCATGGCAGAGCAGGATCCAGCCGCACCCAGGCGACGCCAGGTAGCCCGGTCTTGATCTGATCGAGATATTTCGCCAGCAGGTCCGGCGCGATCCGTGCGCGGACCCGGAACATCAGCTTTTCGCGCTCGACCTGGGTTTCGACCGTCTTGGGCGTGAATTGCGCCACGTCCGACACGAAAGACACCTCAGCGGGAACGACGATGCCCGGTGCGGCATCCAGGATCAGGCGAACTTCCGTTCCGAGTCCGGTGCGCCCCGCTGCGGCGGTCTGCAAGAAGAACGTCATGTAGACTTCATTGAGGTCGATCATGTTGACGACGCGACCGCCCGCCCCCACGACTTCACCCTCATGCGCAACGATATATTGAATCCGCCCCGTCCGGGGGGCCTTCAATATACTGTCCTCGATCTGCACGTCGATCGCCTCGATAGCCGCTTTCACCGCCGCCACTGCTGCTTCGGCCCCGACTACAGAGGCTTCGGCCACGGTCACCCCGACCCGCGCGGCCGCAACCGCTGCCTCGGCAGAAGCAACCGCCGCCTCGGCACCAAGCGCATTCGACCTGTCGATCTCAAGTTGCCGCTCGGATGCGACGTTGCTTTCTGTCAGCGCCTCGGACCGCGTGAACTGGCGCTGTGCGACTTCATGGGCTGATCGTCGCTGCGCCAGAACGGCCTCAGCGGCGCGCACTTCGGCCTTGCGCTGATCGACCATCAATCGGGCGTTTTCGACCGCGATCTCGGCACGGTGCAGTTCGGCTTCCGCTTGATGGCGATTGGCCTCCAGCTGACGTGTGTCAAGCTCGACCAGCGGCTGCCCTGCATCGACCAGCACGCCCTCCCGCACGAGGATCGCTTCGATCCGTCCTGGAAGTTTGGAGGCTACGTCGATCTCGACAGCTTCAACGCGTCCGTTGCCTCGGGCAAATCCTTCGGGCACCACATCGTTCCCGTTGCCCTGCCAGAAAAAGAAGCCGATCAACGCAGCGGTTAATGCAATTGCGGATATGAGGAGTCGTCTGGCGTTTGGCATTTGACGCTCTATTTTGATGAATTGTTCGGGTTACGGCGGGATGATTTCAAAGGATTGCTATCTTGGGATAGTATCCTTTCGCAGTGCGCAATCCGCATTGATCGAGATCAGTCGCCTTGAGGTTCACAGTTCCGATCCCGTGAACACCCAGGCGCCTGCGCCCGGTGACACCAATCTGGAAACACCAACGCAGGGCATTGAGATAGCCGAGATGATAACGATCGAATGCCATATGCTCGGAGCGCTTGGCCTTCTCGACGCGGAGTAACGGAAAGCATACCGCTTACTAGATACTGACGAATGCATCAAGCAGCATCAGGGGAACGATCAGTGAATGTGTGACAGGTGCGACCACCATTATGTTCGGTCTTGTGCGGGAGATGAATTCCCAGAACCCAACGCGCCTTCCCCTGTGGCACTGGCGGATCTCGGATTCGAAAACCACCTTTCCCTTTTCCAGGCGGACGTGGAGCTCCGTCCGGCGTTTCGAAAACTCTGGATCAAGCTTGCCCTGCAGCTCGTCGATCATTTCCAAAAGGTCAGAAATTTGTGATTTCATGTGGCCTCCAATCTCAAGTTGAGATTTCGCGTCTGTTCGCAAAATCCAGAAACTTACGGCTTTCAACCCGACGATCCTCCTCTTCGAAAAATCAAATTGACTAAGACTATTGCGGCTTGCTCCTACGGCAAACTCAATCTAGCGTACCGACTAGACGGTATAGTTAAGTCTGAAATCTCACGATCCTGCGCAGGACAGGGAGAACGAGATGCGCGAGAGGAAAATGGCCGACGTCATGTTTGGCGCGCGCGAGGTCTTCTTCCGACGCGGCTATGAAGGCGCCAGTGTCGATGCCATCGCCGCCGAAGGAAAAGTGTCGAAGGCAACCATGTATTCGTATTACCCAAGCAAGGAGCAGCTGTTCCTGGGCGTGGTGGAATCCGAGTGCGGTCGGCTTGCGGAAGAGATCCTCCGGCCTTTGTCGAGGGCATCGGAGCCGCGCGCACTATTAGAAGAACTCGCCCAGCGCATTGTCGACCTCGTCTTGGACGACACCTACATTCGTCTCCTGCGAACGTGCATTGGCGCCTCCGAGGCGCTGCCCGAAGTGGGTGAGGTTTATTTTCGCGCAGGCCCGAAACCGGCCCGCGAACTCGTCGGGCAGGTTCTGGAGCGCCTGACCCGCGAAGGCGCGCTTGATGTCGATGACGCCCGGCGCGCGTCCGATCACTTCATACATCTTTGCGTTTCGGGGCTACTTATGCCGCGCCTTCTCGCAGTGAAACGAGCAGTCAAACCCGAGAAACATGCAGGCGAAGCGGTCGCTGCATTACTGCGGCTCTACGGAAGCAATCACAGAGACAAGGTTCCTTAATGACCTCGCTTGGCAATCACGGGACAGCACACCAACTCGCTCGATGACTTTATCGACCGGACGATACAGAATGACTTCACAACCGTAAAAGCAGCCGAAGAACGCATCGAAAAAATTTTCGGCGCCGCTCGGGCGAATGCGCTGCGGGACGACGCTGAACCCGGACAACGCTTTCCGGAAGACTCTGACGACGTACAATAAACCTCCCCCTGGATCGCGCCCGCCATACACCTGACAGTCCTCGTAATAAAGCGCACTCTTAGGCACTCAGTCGCGATTCATCGCAACATGTTTTCGCCACTCGGATTTCTGCGCGACGCGAAGCTAATAACGATCCGCGTTATATGATTATGCACACACGTTATGCCTCGCAACTTGGGCTGGCAAATGTTTTGTCCGATCGATCCGCCCTCGATCCCGATCGTTACTCCTATGAAGTTCTTGAAGCACAATACGAAATTCAACAATCTTTCTTTTGCCGGATGGTGCCGCCGTCACGACCCGCCCGGGACCAGTTTACCAATCGTTCGCTTCGCGCCAAGCGATGAGATCTTCGATCGAGATCAGCTTCAGCATGTGGATGCGGGCGAAGGCGACTAGGTCAGGCAGCCGCGCCATCTCGCCGTTGGGTAGTGCAATCTCGCACAAAACGCCGCCGGGAAAGCGTCCGGCCAGGCGTGCCAAATCCAGCGCCGCCTCGGTATGGCCCGGGCGTCCTAACACCCCTTCGGGGTGCGCTCGCAGCGGAAAGACGTGGCCGGGACGGCTGAAATCGGCAGGTATCCGTCCTTCGTCGGCAAGCGCACGGATCGTCCGAGCGCGGTCAGAGACCGAAATCCCCGTCGTCGTGCCGTCGCGTAAGTCGCAGGTGACGGTGAAGCCGGTGCTGAGATACTCAGTGTTGTTAGGCACCATCTGCGGCAAGTCTAACTGCTGGAGCCGTTCGGCCGAGAGCGAAACGCAGATCAATCCGCGACCCTCGGTCGCCATGAAGTTGATGTCGGCAGCGGTGACTGCGTCAGCAGCCATGATCAGGTCGCCCTCATTCTCACGATCAGCGTCATCCACCACGATCACCATCTCGCCATGCGCGATGGCTATGATCGCGTCCTCAACCCGATCCAGGACGATATCGCCACCTAGTAGGTCCAATGCGGGCAGCTTCAGCATGGAATTCATCGGGTTACCTAGGCTGTTCTCGCGCCGCTGAAATATACATGCGTCAGTCTGTCCTTCCAATCAGATTGCCCGCACCAGACCACCATCCACCAAAAGGCCCTGGCCGGCGATGTATCCCGCCTCGTCCGACAACAGGAAGGCTATGGTGGCGCCCAGTTCATCCTCGACCGCCGCGAAGCGGCCCATCGGGATCTTGGCCAGTGCCTCAGGCGTTGCAGGATAATTGTCGACGAAGCCCGGAAGCACCGCGTTGATCCGCCAGCCCTCGCCACCATGGCGGGCGACGCAGAGCTTGAGGAACCCCGACAGCGCCGCGCGAAACACGGCCGACAAAGGATAGGTCAGTTCCGGTTCGCGCGCCGCATAGGTCGATACCGACACGGCCGCTCCCGATTTTTGCCACGCGAAAACCGGCGCAATATGCCGCATCGCCCGAACCGTGGGCATCAACACGATCTCCATCGCCTTGTGCCAGTCCTCGTCGGGGATTTGCAGGATCTCGCCCTTGGGTGGGTGGCCGGTATTGATTACTGCGCCGTCGATCCGGCCGTAGCGCTCAAGCGCCGTCGCGACCAGCCGCACCATGTCGTCTTCATTCGTCACGTCTCCCCGCAATGCCGTCGCGCCCAATTCCGCTGCCGCAGCCTCGATCTTTTCTGAACGAGACATGAGCACGAGAGACCAGCCGCGCGTGGCCAACGCCCGGGCGGCTCCCAGCCCAATGCCCGAGCTTGCAGCCGTCACCACGGCCACCTTGCCCCGCAGCTTTTCCCCGTCTTTGGTCATATCGTCCTAGATTGCCATCTCTTTTTTACGCGGCAACACCTGCCGCGCCCGTCACATGTTTGCTCAGATGTCAGGCATCCACAAATCGGGCACATATTCATACCCTGATCCATTGCGCACCACGTGGCCAAAGCCCGGAAACTCCAGGTGCATTCCCCCGATGGCCAAGCGGTCCGCAGAAATACGTTTAAGTATACGATGCCGCGTTTCGCGGGCGAGGTCGACGTCCACGTCAAAGGCCAGGCCAACGTCGGGGTTGGCGATCTGAACCACTGGCACGTGGGTAATGTCGCCCCATATCAACAACTCTTCGTTGCCACTGGACAGGTGATACCCGCTGTGGCCGGGGGTATGGCCCGGCAACGCTTCGCGGCGCAAACCGGGGATTACCTCTTCCTCTCCGATTGCATGCCACCGGTCACCATAGGCCTTGCGTAACTGCGGCGCATAGGAATTGACCTGTTCCGAAACGCCCACCTCGTCGGTTGGCGGCTCACCCCCCAGCCAGTGGTTTTCTTCGTCAATCGACAGGAACACCTCTGCCTTTGGAAAGACCGCGTTCCCGTCGTCGTCCAGCATCCCGCCAGCGTGGTCGGCGTGGATATGCGTCAGCGCGATCCGGTCGATCTGGTCGGGGGTCACGCCAACCGCTGCAAGATTGTCAACCACCTTGCCCAGCGTCGGCCCCATCAGATTGCGCGCGCCGGTATCCACCAACGTGCGCGAACCGCCATGCTCTATCAGATATGCGCCGATGGTCACATGCGGATCGCCCGGGCGAAAACGGCTTTCCAAGGTTTTCTTGACCTCGTCGGGCGCCATGCCCACCATTACTCCGGGCGGCACCGGAACGATACCGTCGTTTATCGCCGTGACCACGAAGTCGCCCACGCGCTTGCGGTAAATGCCCGGCACCTGCCGGATCGTCGGGTCGTCAGTCATTTGCGTCTCCTCCGCGTTGTGTCCTTGGATCGGTGCGACGACACAGAGTCCCCGCGACCGCGAGATTTGAAAGAACCAATCCGCCTGACCTGGGCGGTCGCACCGGAACGATGTATTCGTTGTCGTTCGGCCAATCTCTCCGTGCCGCCCGCGCCACCATTTGGACAGCGGCGCGGCGCGTTCATATTAGGGTGACCCGTTTCAGAACGGCCGGTCGCGCCAAGTGGGCTCGCTCAGTTCCTTGCGGAAGGTCGGCTTTCGCTGTTCGAGCTTGATCCCGATCTTCGGCAACACCTTCTCCACCAGCAGCTCATTGGAACGCAGCAGCTTGTCTACCGGGCCCGGACCGACGCCGATCCAGGGCACGATCATCTCCATGCCGTAGGTCTCGATCATCTTTTCCATTTTGCTGGCCACGGTATCCACGGACCCGGCGATCGCAAAACCGCGGTTCACCATCGATTCATAAGTGTTGGGGATCGGTCCTTCTTCGCCTGGGCGCCGCAGTGCTTCGTTGAAACCAAAGTGATCATGCCAGCCGGTCCAGATATAGCCCAACGCATCCTTGCCGATGTTAAAGGCCTCTTGGTCGGTATCCGCCACAACGATGTCGCGGAAATGGCCAACGTTCTGACCCCACTTGATGTTCGGATCGCGTTGCTGCGCCTCGGCGTGGTAGGCGTCGAGGCACATCCGCAGCGTCTCGTCGATGGGCGTGAAGACAATCGGCCACCCCCCCTCCTGCGCAGCCCATTTCATCGTGTTGGGACTGAGAGTGAAGGGTACCATCAATTCGATGGTCGAAGGATCCTGAAGGGTGTTCGGCGCGATGCCGATCTTTTTCAGGATATCGCCCTCGACCATGTCCGGTGCCATTTTCTTGGTCTTCGGGTGATCCCAGACAACATTGTCTGGTGGCACTTGCCAATGCTTGCCCTTGAACGAGAAGGTCCTGTTGTTCAGAAGCCCCTTGATCACGTCATAGGATTCCTGGAAAAGTTCCCGATTGCGCGCGTCGTTGGTGGCGTAGTCGGGGTCGGTCGCAAAGGTTGCCACGGCGCCGTTCTTCTGGCCGATCGTGGTAACGTGCCTCGCCTGATAGCCGCGCGCGAAGCCGGTGAACATGCGTCCTTCTGAGAACTGGTCCAGCATCGCCAGATCCTCGGCGACGAGGATCGGATTGCGCGCGGGAAGTACGGTAGCCATCTGGCCGATGCGAATGCGATTGGTGAAGCCGGCTGCCCAGGCGCCCAGCAGGATAGGGTTATTGGAAATCTCCAGCCCTTCCAGATGAAAGTGGTGCTCTGAAAAAGCCACGAAGTCGAACCCGAGGTCCTCCAGTTGCTTGATCACACGCGCATGTTCGTTCAGCGAACGCTGGTAGTAGGTTGGATTGGCTCCCGGATATTGCTCGGACTTCAACTCGTCGTGTTTGGCGGCCGAAGCCGGCAGCAGAAATGCTCCAAATCGCATAGTGTCTTCTCCTCTAGTGATTCGCTTACCAGCGCCTGGACGCTGTCCTCCCGACGTCCCCGTCCGCCAAAGCGGAGCGGGCAGGTCCTTCAACTCTTGTGCATTGCAAACTCCGTTACCTGATCGGCGATCGTGTCGAGTTGGAAGCGCACTGCGGCATCCACACAGACACCCGCGTCATTGAAGACATTCTGGGTTGAATTGATCATTCCGCCCATCGGCGTCGGCCATCCGCGCAGCGCATGGACAATCGCCCGAAGCGCGGTCAGCGTCTGGCCAGTAGCCTGCCAGCCGGCGCCGCAGGCGACACAGCCCACCGGCAGCCCGTCGAAATACACCCGCGGATCGCTGTTCATGTCCTCGGTGTAGTCGAGAGCGTTCTTTACCAACCCCGAGACTGAGCCGTGGTAGGCGGGCGAGCACAGAACGAGCCCATCGCATTCCCGCATCAGCGCGATCATCCTTTGCGCGGCCTCGCTGCGCTCGGGAAACTCAGGCGAATAAAGCGGCAGGTCCAGCGCTTCTCCAGTGATCAGCGCGGTCCGTGCTCCGCGGTCCTCGGCGCGTGCTAGCACGTGTCCCAATGCCCTCTGCCCGGTCGATTTATGACGCAAAGTTCCACCGACCCCCAGAATCAGGGGGCGGGCCGTTCGGGTCTTCATTGAAGACGTCCTCCCTAAAGCCTCGATCCTGCCGCCGCCTCATTTCCCCAGGCGATTTGAAACATCGACATGAATGACGCTATTACTCCATGCGACATCGTCGCATAACTAACTGCCGCCTGTTCACTCAGCGAACGATTATTTGGCGCCTCGTCCTGTTCGTTGCAGATCCAGCGCAACGTCCACGATCATGTCCTCCTGCCCGCCGACCATTTTGCGACGTCCCAACTCGACCAGGATTTCGCGTGAATCGAGTCCGTAGGCGTTTGCGGCGGTTTCGGCGTGACGCAAAAAGCTGGAATAGACGCCGGTGTATCCCAGCGCGATTGTCTCGCGGTCCACCTGCACCGGCCTGTCCTGGATCGGGCGCACTAGACGGTCGGCCGCGTCCATGAGCGCGAAAAGATCGCAGCCGTGGTCCCAACCCGAACGCTCGGCGACGGCCACGAAGGCTTCGATCGGCGTGTTGCCGGCCCCTGCGCCCATGCCGGCCAAAGAGGCGTCCACCCGGAACGCGCCCTGTTCGACCGCAACAACCGAATTGGCCACCGCAAGCGACAGGTTCTGATGCGCATGAATGCCCACCTGGGTTTCCGGCTTCAGCACTTCGCGATAGGCGTGGATACGGTCCCGCGCGCCATCCATCAGCAGCGCACCGGCCGAGTCGGTGACATAGACGCAATGGGCACCATAGCTTTCCATCAACAACGCCTGTTCGGCCAATTCCTTGGGCCCCAACATGTGCGCCATCATCAAAAAACCCGACACATCCATGCCGATCTTGCAGGCATAGGCGATATGCTGGGCAGCGACATCGGCTTCGGTGCAGTGAGTGGCCACCCGGACCGAGCGGACCCCGGCGTCATAGGCGGCCTGAAGGTCGTGAATCGTGCCGATTCCGGGTACAAGAAGGGCTGTCAGTTTGGCGGTTTCAAGTTTGTCGGCGACTGCGGCGATCCATTCCAGATCAGTGTGCCGACCAAAACCGTAGGCAAAGCTCGACCCGGCCAGGCCGTCGCCGTGGCTGAGTTCGATCGCGGCCACGCCGGCGCGGTCAAGCGCCGTGGCGATGTCGATGCATTGATCCAAAGTGTACCGGTGGCGGATCGCATGCATCCCGTCGCGCAGGGTTACGTCCTGCACATAGAGCTTGGTCTTGTCCGAATCGGTCATCTCACGCGGCCTCCGTTAGTGTCCGCCGCGCCAGCCGTTCGGCGGTTTTCAGCGCAGCAGAGGTCATGATGTCCAGATTGCCGGCATATTTCGGAAGGTAATGACCCGCGCCTTCGACCTCGAGAAACACGCTGACCTTCAGCCCGGTGGCGTGATCGTCCACGCCGGGGATGCGCACCGCGGCGTTGTTGCCGATTGTCTCGAACTGGATTTCCTGTTTCAGCCGATAACCGGGCACGTAGTCCTGCACCTCGGCGATCATCGCCTCGACCGAGCGGCGCACCGCCTCACGATCAGTCGTTTTTGCCAAACAATAAACCGTGTCCCGCATGATCAGGGGCGGCTCGGCGGGGTTGAGAATAATCACCGCCTTGCCCTTGGAGGCGCCGCCGACCTCGCAGATCGCCCGCGATGTGGTCTCGGTGAATTCGTCGATATTGGCGCGGGTGCCCGGCCCGGCCGAGCGTGACGAGATCGAGGCGACGATCTCCGCATAGCTCACTTCGGCGACTCGCGACACTGCTGCCACGATCGGGATCGTAGCCTGGCCGCCACAAGTTACCATATTGATATTGGTCTGTTCCAGGTGATTGTCCATGTTCACCACGGGAACAACGTAAGGGCCAATGGCTGCCGGAGTCAGGTCGATCATGATCTTGCTCGCGTCCCGGACAATCTGGTCATTGCGCTTGTGTGCGCCTGCGGAGGTCGCATCGAACACAATGCCAATCTCGGGCCACACGGGCAGCCGGGTCAGCCCCTCGATGCCTTCGTGAGTAGACGCGACGCCAAGCCGGGTGGCACGGGACAGACCATCGCTGTCCGGGTCGATCCCGACCATGGCGCCCATCTTCAGAACATCCGAAGTCCTCATGATCTTGATCATCAGATCGGTCCCGATATTGCCCGAACCGATGATTGCAACCTTGATCTTACCGGTCATGCCCCTGCCCTTCCGTCGTCGAAATTCACCTGGATTGGCGAGAACCCGGAAATTTCGGCCAGATACACCTCGCCCGGTCCCACCGGGACCATCGGCCCGAAGGCCCCCGACATCACGATGTCGCCTTCTGCCAGTGGTTGGCCCAGTTCCGCCATGCGGCGTGCCAGCCACAATGTCGCGTTGAGCGGGCTTCCCATGCAATCTACGCCCAGCCCGCGCGAAACGACGCGGCCATTGCACGACAGGATGCCGCCGCAGAGCCGCAGGTCGAGATCGGTCAGCCGACGCGCGCCCAGGCCCAGAAGAAACCCCCCGCCCGACGCGTTGTCGGCCACGGTGTCGACCAGCTTGATGTCCCAGTCGCGTATCGCGGTGTCCACCACTTCAAGCGCCGGCACCGCATAGGCGACGCGGCGGATCAGCTCGGCCATCGGCGCCTGGGGATCGTCGAAGTCGCGGTCCATCACGAAGGCCACTTCCAATTCGGCCTTTGGCTGCATGAAGCGGCCGGTGTCGACCACCTCGCCCTCGGTGAAGAAATAGTCGGCCCAAAGCATCCCGTAATCGGGTTGGTCGATGCCCATCTGGGCCTGAACCGCTGGCGAGGTCAGCCCGATCTTGCAACCCACAAACCGTCGTCCCTGGCCCAGCCAAATCTTGTTCGCGGCGTCCTGCACCGCATAGGCGTCCTCAACCGTGTCCAGCCCATGACTTTCACGCAGAGGGGGGATCTGTTTCAGCTCAGTCCGGGCGCCCACCAGCGCAACGGCCATGTCGTCGATGCGCCCGCTCATGCGGTGCCCCGGGGCTGGCGGGTTTCTTCGTCTATCGGCAGATAGTCGCCCCGCCAGAGCAGAAGCGGCGGCTCGGGAAAGGTGCGGGCGCGCAACACGCGCCCCACCAGAATCGTGTGGTCGCCGCCGGGCAAGGTAGTTTCGAGGCAGCATTCGATCCAGGCCGCAGCACCTTTGATCAAGGGCATCTCGGCCAGCCCCTCCTCAAGATCGAGATCGGCGAAGCGGTCGACATCGGCGGTCGCGAAACGGCGCGACACCTCTTCCTGATCGGCCGCCAGAATATTCACCGCAAAGCGTTGCGCACTCAGGAAGATCGGCAACGAATAGGCTTCGTTGCGCAAACTCCATTGAACCAGCGGCGGGTCGAGCGACAATGAGGAGAACGACGTGGCCGTGACACCATATTGCCCCTCCTCGTCATCATGCGTCGTCATCACCGTGATGCCGGTGGCGAAGCGTCCCAGCGCCTCGCGGAACGCTGTCGGCGCCAGGGGTGGCGTCGTTTTGGCACTGACAAAGCGGGTTGCCTGAGTGTGCATCGTCATGACTTTGCTCTCCATGTCTTAGGGTCGGTTGGGCCGAAGAGACCGCGGATTTCCGTTCCTGGCCGCGTTTAGCGGCCCAGAAGGAAGTCGATGTGAATCCGGTTGAACGTTTCGGGATCTTCGAACTGAGGCCAGTGGCCGCATTCGTTCATCACCTCGAAACGCGCATTGGGAATCGCATCCGCGATCTTGCGACCCTCCTCGGGCGCAGCGGTGGGATCGTGCGACGTCCACAGAACCAAGGTCGGCGTATTGATCTTGGCACTGTCCTCGGAGCTGAACATGTTCCGCTGACGGATGTCCATTTCCTGCAGGCACAGTATGCGTTCCATGATGTCGGCATTGCCGGGCTGTGAATAGATTGCGCGGCGCACCTCGACGAGGTCGTCATTTACCTTGGAATGGTCGTGCATCAGAAATTCTAGCCGTGTACGAATCCGTTCTGGAGACGGATCGTTCACCGCTTCCATGGTCAGTCGTTTGATGCGCTCCATGACCTCCGGATAGGCTGTCCATCCGCCGGCGGTGTTCAGCACCAGGCGGTCCACCCACTCGGGATGGTGGACACCCACCCAACCGGCCACCCAGCCGCCCAGGGATTCGCCGGAGATATGTGCCTTTTCATATCCAAGCGCCTTGATCACATCGATCACGTGCTTGGCATAGTCGGCGATTTCGTAGTCCAGCTTCGGCTTGTCGCTCCAACCGTGGCCGACCAGGTCGATTGCATAGGTGCGAAAATGCTCGGCATGGGCGGCCAGATTGCGGCTGAAGGCCTCGGCGTGGCCGCCGGTGCCGTGGATCAGGATCAGCAGCGGCTTGTCTTCGTCGCCGGCCGCCAGATAGCGGGTGCGGACTCCGCCCGCATCCAGATAGCCTTGGGTGAAAGGCACCCGTGTCAGGTCGGTCCAGATGGACTGATGTTGGGACGTCGTTGTCATCTTATTCTCCGCGTTTTTCACTCTGCTGCATCGCGCTGCAGGCTGCGCGCGGGCTCGGGATCACCAGCCAGCGCCAGCGCATCGTTTACGAGGCGCATCATCTCGTCGTCCTGCACCTGAAGGTAATTCGAGGCGGTGGTCCGGATCGGATCGCCCGCATAGTAACGCTCGTATTGCAGCAGCCGCGAGCCAAACGCCTCGCCGGAAAGATCCCAGGCAAGCTTGAAAAGCCGCGCCCGATCAACCGACGACATTCCGCCTGCGCCCTGATAATACAGGTCAGTGTCTTCAGACAGTTCGGGCACGGTGAATTCGGCGCCCGAGGGCATCATCATGAACCCGCCGGCGGCAATGGTCTGAATGGTTTCTACCAGCTTCGGATAAGCCGTGGGCAGAAACGTGCGCAGCGCCTGCAAGGGGGCCAGAGCCGGACGTACCGTATCATAGCCGGTTTGCTCGCATTCCACTTCGGAGCGCACAAGACCACTCTTGAGAAACTCGATCCCGTTCAGGGCCTCGCCCAGCATCCGCTGCACGTGCAGGAATTGGTCCGCACCGATCGACCGCGCCACCGCGATCGCCACGCCCACGCCGAACTGCATCTTCACCAGCGCACGGGTGTTGGTCTGATGCGCGGTATAGTTGCGCAAAGCCGTTTCGGTATACAGCGCATTGTTCAGCGCGACGTCGCGATACATGAACACCCTTTCCCACGGAACGAAGACATTGTTGAAGATCAGAAGCGAATCGTTCTCTTCGAAATTGTTCGACAGCGGATGGTCGAAATCGGACCGCGCGCCTTCGAGCGTATAAGGCTCACGGCAGATCTGGCGCACGCCCGGGTCCGAAACCTTTACCGCGAAGGACAGCGCGTGATCGGCGTCGCTCTCCGGTATGCCGGGCAGGCAATACATTAGCATCTCGTCCGCAACCGCGCCCAGCGTAGCCACCATCCGCGCACCCTGCACATAGATGCCCTCGTCAGTTTCCTTCACCACCCGCATGTGCAGGTTTTCCTGTTCGGAGGACGATTTGGTCCGGTCGTTTTGCGGCGAAATTAGCGCATGGCTGAGGAACAGGTCGTTGTCCCTGATGTACTTGTAATAGTTGAGGATGTTCTCGGCATACCGGTTTCCGCCGCGGCCGAAGACCTCGCGCGCTTCTGCAAAGGCAAGCAGGCTGGCATTGAGAAAATCCGGGGAGCGGCCCATCAAGCCGAAGTTCATGGAGGCCCAGAGATAATAGGCCTCGCGGCGCCGGCGGAGGTCATCGGCGGTTTTGGCGGGCATGAAGGCCAATCCGGCGCGCTGACCGGTTTCAGGAACTTCATAGGTCAGTATATCGCGGGTAGCCGGATCCACCTGCGCTTCATAGAGACGTGCCAACTGGCGCACGATCCGCGAAAAGGCGGGATGCGTGGTGACATCCTCGACTCGCTCGCCGTTTATCCAAACGTCGCGAGAGTTGGCTTTCAACCCGTCTATAAATTGCTGTCCGTTGCGGACTCCCATGTCCCACTCCTGCTTTTTGCGTCGGCTCAGGCCCTGCCCGGACTTTGCCAGGTGCGCCCACCGTCTGGTTGAATTCGTGGCGTCAGTTCGGCCTGGCCGACATGATGCCCATGCCCGTAAGCCATTCTGGAATGGGTTCGTAAAACAGCATCTCGGAGCTGTAGCCCTGCCCCAATGCCGCCAGGGCGGCGATCCAGCAGCGGACCTCATGTCCGCCTCTGCCGCCGGTCCGTGAAATCGTCTCGTCATCGATGAGGTCGAGCGGCGAAAGGTCACCGGACGTGAATGCATCAAGCAGCATCTTGTCCCAATCCGTATCAAGCGGCAGCAGCTTCGACTGCCCGGAGGCATAGCGCGGCCCTTCTCCGATCACGTTAATCTGTCGCGCCGTCCGTGCCGAATGGGGCAACGGGCCGCCTTCAATCAAGCGCTGGCGCACTTCGGGCGTGGCCGTCTCCAGCGAAGGGATCGGCGGATCATGCGACAAGCCGCCGGACCCGATAATCAGCACCTTTTCCGGACATGCCGCCGCCCAGCGTCCCACCGCCTCGCCGAGCGCGCGGACCCGCGCCATCGTCGGGCGAGGCGCCAGCGCGCAGTTAACGAAAATAGGGATCATGCGCGTCAGCGGTACCTTGGACGACAGCAGTTCGATCGGCTGCGCCCCACCGTGATCCACCTCTATGCGGTACGAGATCGCGACATCCACGCCCTCTTTCAGCGTGTGCTCTGCGCAGGACCAAGCCCGGCTCTCGGGAATGTCGAGCTTGCCCGCTACAGTGCCGAAATCACCCACCGAGACGCCCTCAATACCGATGCAAAACGACGGCAGGAGCTTGTAGAAGAAGCCATTCACATGATCGGGGTGGAATACAACCACCAGATCTGGATCAGCCTCAGCCACGTAGTCGGCCGCCTTCTCGATCGCCTTCCAGAACCTCTTCTCGGCGTCCGGCGCCGCGCGATTGCGATCCATGATTGGGCTGTGCGACATGCAGACACTTCCGACGATCATTCTCGACTCCTCCCGTCCACTCGGCGTCCGCGCCCACCCCGTGCCCGAGTAGGCGACTCCGCCATTAATCGGACAAGGCTTTCTCGCCGTCCGACACCAAAGGAATGACGTCGGCCTTGATTTTCCGCAACGAACAGATCCATATTGTTCACAGATCGAACAAGGAAATCCGATGGCCTCACATCCTACGAACGAGATTGGCTCGCCCTACAAGGAGATCCGTGCGGTGACGCGAGCGTTCGACCTACTCGAGGCAGCGGGAGACTTGGGGTGGGCGAAAGTGGGTGAACTCGCCACCTATACCGGAATAGACCGGGGAACGCTCTACCGGTTGATCCACACGCTTGAGATGAAAGGCTACTTGGTGCGGCGCGCCGAGGACGGCGCAGTTTCGCTCACTGAGCGCATCCTTCAGCTCGGCGACGGCGTGCGCCACGAGGACGTCGCCACCCAAGTGATGTCGCAAGCGCTGCGCGGACTTACCGAACAATTGATGTGGCCCAGCGATTTCGCCACGCTAGTGGCCGGTCGCATGGTGATTCAGGCCTCCAGTCACAAGTTCAGCCCGGTGTCCGTCCACCGCAGGCTGGTAGGCAAAACGCGGCCGGTTCTGCGTTCGGCGTTGGGGCTTGCCTATCTGGGCTCGCTAAGCCGCGGTGACCTGTCTCGCACCCTCGACGTGATGCGCCGGATCGGCACGGTCAGTAGGGAGGACCTAGCTATCCTGCCCAATATCGAGCGACGACTCGAAGAGATGCACCAACGCGGCTATGCCTTCTCAGTGGGGCTGGTCGAGAATAATATCAGTGCCATCGCCCTGCCTGTGAGACTCGGGCGAAGGCCAATCGGCGCCGTAAATATCGCCTTTTTCCGCAGCGCCATGTCGCCTGCCGAAGCCGCTTCAACATGCCTGAAGCCACTACGCGAGTGCATTGTTCGAGCCGAGGCGGCCATGCTAGCGCAAACGCAGCTCTGAATTCGGTATTCCGCAAGTGTTCACTAGGTGAATGCTTTCCATATTCGCTTTGGAAAGCGGATCAGGAACCTCTAGGCTTTCAAGGATGCACGACCATATGTCGCGCTGGGAAGCTTACTGTCGTCCGCGCGGCGGCCGTCATTGCGAGACAGGCGCTCTGCGCTACAGCAAGGTTAGGGAGAATCTTCATGTTTGTTGCTTCGATTGTCCGCCGATTCATGGCGGCAATTCTTTACGTAGCCCTGTCGGCCACGGCCGTTTCCCCGACCCTCGCGCAGGAGATCACGCTGCGCTTCGCCAGCTTTCCCGGCCCCACAAACTTTCTGAACACCAGCCTCTTCGCCCCCTGGTTTGAGAAGATCGAGGACGCGTCGGGCGGCAAGCTCAAGGTGGAATTCCTCACCGGCGGTTCGGTCGCTACGCCGAACGAAGTCTTCGACTCGGTAGAGGCTGGTCTCATCGATATCGGCTGGAGTATCACCTCATACAATCCGGGCCGCTTCCTCGCCGCCGGCGTCACCGAGCTTCCGCTCTTGGCTACCAGCTCCGCCGAGGCCTCTGCGGCTATCGCAGCGCTCTATGAAGATGGCCTCATCGAGGGGTTTGAGTCCGTGAAGGTGATCGGCATCGGCACCGCCGATATCGCGCGTTTGCATCACTCCGGCGAGATCACCGGATTGGACGACTTCAAGGGCGCCAAGGTGCGCGCGGCGGGCAGCGTCCTCTCGGCCATGATCACTGCCATTGGCGCCACGCCGGTTGGGCTGCCTGCTCCGGCCATTGCCGAGGCACTCTCCAAAAACGTGGTCGATGCGGCCGCCGCCGACTGGTTTGCCGTCGAAGGGTTTTCGCTGCTTGACGTCACCCTCGGCCATGTCGACATTCCGCTCGGTACAACGCCGATGTATATCGTCATGAATCAGACTACATACGATCGCCTGCCGCCGGATATCCAGAAGGTTTTCGACGACAATCCGCCGTCCGCCTTCGCCGCCTTTTGGGGTACGGGTCTTGAAACCGAGAGCAATCGTGTCCGCGCCGTGGTGGAATCGACGCCAGGCCATCACATCATCGTGCCCAGCGAAGCGGAACTGGCCACATGGTCGGCGGCGGCCGAGAAGGTGATCGCCGCGTGGGTCGAAGACACACCCAACGGAGCCGCCGTGCTGGACGCATATCGGGCGGAAATCGAAGCCTGGCGCAATAGTCAGTAACTCAGGGGGAGCGAATGTCTACCGCCACAGCCAACGTTATCGAGGTGGCTGGCGGTGGGCTGCGCGGTTACGCGGCCCGCCTGCTGGCCAACGCGGCGGGCCTCATGCTGCTCGGATTGTCGATCGCTTTCACCCTGGACGTGCTGCTACGCTGGAGCGTCTCGGCACCGATCCTGGGCCTGTACGAGGTTGCGGAACTTTGCTTCGCAGCGGTCATGGCGCTGTCGCTGGTCTGGACCAACACGCGGCAATCGCACGTCGCGATGGGCATACTGAGCCAGATCACCGGTCGTGAGGCCGCGCCGCGCCTGGTCGCGGCGGGCCTCGGTCTTGTCGTGTCCTGCCTTTTTGCATGGTTTCTTGTCCGATATGCCATCGGGAAAGCGGCGCATGGCGAAACGACGTTGGTTCTGGGACTGCCCAAGGCCCCTTTCTGGGGCGCAGCCGCCGTGGCGATCGGGCTGGCCGCGCTGGCGCAACTTGCGATCTTCGTATCGGAACTCACCTCTTATCTTGGGAACCCGGGCAAAAGGCTGCGCGATATGGTGCCGCCCACACTCATGGTGGCCGCCGCGTTCACGGTCATGCTGGGCACTGCGTATTTCACACCCACTCTTGGGGCGGGGCCAAAGATCCTGGCCTCCTTCGTTATTCTTTACCTTCTGGCACTGGCGCATGTCCCGATTGGCTTGGCGTTGGTGATAGCCGGCCTTGGTGCTGTATTGCTTCAGATGGGGTTTCGTCCGGCCCTGCTCATCGGCACGAACAACCTGACCGGCAGCCTGTCCAGCGTGGATCTGGCGGCGGTGCCACTGTTTCTGATGATGGGAAATCTCGCGGTGGCGGCAGGGTTCGCTGACGACATGTTCGCCGCGGCAACCGCGATCTTCGGCCGTCTGCGCGGCGGCCATGCACTGGCTGCTGTCATGGGCTGCGCCGGGTTCGGCGCCATCAGCGGTTCCTCCGTGGCCACCACGGCCACGCTTGGAGGTGTTGCATTTCGCGAAATGCAGTCGCGCGGCTATGCACCGGGGCTCTCGACCGGCAGTATCGCAGCCGGCGGCACCCTAGGCGCTCTGATCCCGCCTTCGGTGGTTCTGATCATCTACTGCGTCATTTCCGAGATTTCGATCGCCAAGGCATTCATGGCCGCTATTGTTCCGGGGATGCTGGCCCTGGCGCTCTACGTCGTGTCGGTCCTTGTCCAGGTGCGGCTGCGTCCCGATCTGGCGCCAGCGCCCGACGGTTCGGAACCTTTCGCGCCAATCCGGGCGCTGCGCATTGCCTGGCGGCCGATCGCTCTGTTCCTGGCTGTGCTGGGGGGGCTTTATGGCGGCGTCTTCACAGTGCAGGAGGCCGCAGCGGTCGGCGCCGGCTTCTCTTTCGTGGCTTGGCTCATGTCGGGCCGCGCCTCCGTCGGCGGCCTGTTCGAGGCCCTGCGCGACGCCGCGGGCACCAGCGCCGGGCTTTACCTTCTGATCATCGGCGCCAATATCTTCGGCAGCCATCTCAACTTTACGGGTATGGCCCAGGCTCTGGAAGCGGTGATCAACCCCGATACCCTGCCCGCCTGGGTGGTTCTGACCTTGCTGGCCATCATGTATCTGGTGCTGGGAAGTATCTTCGACACGGTGGCCGCTGTGGTCATAACCGTGCCTTTTGTGCTGCCCGTTATCCTGTCAATGGGATTCGATCCGATCTGGTGGGGTATCGTCACCCTCACGCTGGTCGAGATCGGTATGATAACCCCGCCAATCGGAATGAACGTGTTCGTAATGAAGGCCGTCGTCGGCAATCGCGTCAAGCTTTCCACCATCTTTGGCGGGGTTTTGCCGTTTCTGGCCGCCGACTTGTTCCGCATGGTGTTGCTTATTGCCTTTCCGGCAATCTCGCTTTGGCTTGGCGGGGTGTTGAGTTGATCGTCCCGACCGCCTTCTTTGGCTGGAATTTCCAGTCACATCAGTCAATCGAACGGAGCCCACCCCATGACCAGCCTTCAGGACCGCGCGGCCCTTCTGGATGATGCCGCCTTCGCCGCGCGGCCCGTGCCGCAGCTCCCGCCGGACCAGGCCCTGTCCATCGAGGATGCCTATGCCATACAGGCGCTTGTGGTAGCGCAACGACTGGCGCGGGGCGAACGGCTGGTCGGGTTGAAACTCGGCCTCACCAGCAAAGCGAAGATGAAGCAGGTTGGCGTGAACGAGGTCATTCTCGGTCAACTCACCGATGCAATGCACCGTGACGAGGGTGACAGTTTGGACCTCGGCCCGTTCATCCATCCCCGGGTCGAACCCGAGATCGCGTTTGTGCTGCGCGGCCCACTGCCGCCGGACCCGACACCGGAGGAGGCGCTGACCTGCGTCGAGGCTGTGGCCCCGGCGCTGGAAATCATAGATTCCCGCTACGACGGTTTCCGGTTCGACCTCGGCGATGTGATCGCCGATAACGCCTCCTCTGCAGGCTACGTACTCGGCCGCGAATTCCCGCCTGAAACCGACATTGGCGATATCGCCATCTCGATAGCGATGTCCGACGGACCGGAAGAGACCGGCTCCAGTGCCGCCATTCTCGGGCATCCGCTCAACGCGCTGGCAGCGGCTGGGCGCCTCTCCGCTGCGCGTGGCATCACAACATCGGCGGGCGACGTTGTACTGGCCGGGGCTGCCACCGCCGCCATTCCGCTGTCCGCGGGTGCTGTTATCGGCGCGGATTTCGGCCCGCTCGGCCGGATTGACCTCCGCCTGAGCCCGCCGCCTCCCCCTGAAACCTGAGCCTAACGTGAAGGAGAAGACCGATGCCCATAGCAGAAATCCTGATCTTTGAGGGCCGTACCGACGATCAGAAGCGCGAGATCATGCGCGAGGTCACAGATGCTCTTGCGCGATCCATGGACGCTGAACCCGAACGCATCCGCGTGATCCTGAAAGAGATACCGACGAATCATTTTTCAGTCGCTGGGGTGTCCATCGCAGACAGCCGCGCGGCTGGACAAACCCCAGGAAGGAAGTGAGCGTACATTGCCCCATTTCATCGCATCGGACGGTGCCCGCCTGTTTTATCGCGACGGCGGCGAAGGACCGATCCTGATCTGCCTGCACGGCCTGACCCGGAACGGCTGCGATTTCGACCTGTTGCGACCGCTTCTGCCGGACCACCGAATAATCGCCCCGGACGCGCGCGGGCGCGGCCTGTCCGAACAGACAAGCGCGGACACGTACACCGTACCCCGCGAAGCCGAGGATGTCCTGAACCTGCTCGATCACCTTGGGGTTGCGGCCGCGCCATTTCTCGGCACATCGCGCGGCGGCATGGTTACCATGGCGCTGGCGGCGCGCGTGCCTGAGCGCGTTCTGGGACTGTGTCTCAACGATATTGGCCCCGAAATGGAGCCGGACGGGCGGATGCGGATCACCACCTATGTCGGTCTCCAGCCTAGGGAAAACAATATTGACGAGCGCATCGCTGCTATGTCTGACCACCTTCCAGGGTTTTCCGGCGTGCCCGCAAGACGATGGCGAGAAGAGGTGCAGCACCATTTCGCCGAAACGCCGGACGGGTTGCGTATTACCTACGACCCTGCCCTGCGCGACGCTTTCATGGCCACGCTCGACCGGGTACCAGACATGTGGCACGGATTTGACGCGCTTGCCGGACGCCCGGTGGCGGTGATCCGTGGGGCAAATTCGGACATCCTGTCCACGCGCATAGTCGAAAAGATGGCGCGCCGCCGGCCGGACCTGATTAGGGCCGAAGTGCCCGGCAGGGCGCACATGCCTTTTCTCGACGAGCCCGAAAGCCTCGCAGCGCTGCGCGGCTTTCTTGCCGCCGTGGAGGCGACTTATGAGAATTGAGGCAGAAGGAGAACAGCCTACATACCAGCAACCGAAAGTGTCGCGATCATCGCCCGCGACTGCTTGCGAATCGTTCTTGGCAGCGGCGAACCTGAAGCGGCCGCGCAGGCGCTGGCCGACGAGAACGGCGCCGAGGTCCGCGGCGTTGCAGCTAGTCTTGCCCGGCCCGACACCACGGCCCGGCTGATCGGGGCTGCACTCAGCCTCGTCCGGCTCGATGCGGCGCTTCTCGATCACGGTCACCCACTGGTGCGTCTGTTACTCGGCATTGCCGCGGAAGATTGACGCAGTATTCGACATCAAAATATATGGTTGCGTCGGAGGATGTGAGCTGCGGTGTCGATGTTCCGTGAGGCCGATGGCTGGTCGACGCCGTCGAAGAGCTGTCTGGCAAATGGTCACTTCTTCGTTGGATTTGGCTTCGATCGTTATTGCAACAAGGATGCACTCGATGTCCTGGTGGTTGGCTATGACAGCGCATTCGGATCGGGAGACGGTTATGTCCACGCCCACGGTACGGATAGAGGGCGGCGCCCGGTCGGATCCCGATCCTGTCGGCGTGCTCAAGAACGCGGAGCTTGCGCTGTATCTCGCGTTGATCCCGGGTCATTGGAAACATACTCCCTCTCACATTCGGAGATTATCGGATGTGTTCCGCGAGGTCGTACATATCTACTGAAGATCGGAGTCTTCTGCATCGTTTCTCCGCGGTTGTCCGATTCGTTTGGGCTCAAGGTCAGTGACCCGGATGGTTTGTGGTATCAGCAGAGGCTATCGAGAAAGTTATTCGCCGGGCCCGCCAGGCCGTTCCGCTTATCGCACCATGACTAGCGCTATCTGCGGGAAGACGGCCATCAGGGTTATGAATGCCAGCATGCCCGCGACGAAGGGCAGGCAGCCAAGGAAGATCTTGGTAAGAGGCACATCGGGCGCAACGGTCTTTATGACATAGACGTTGACGCCAAGAGGCGGCGTAACCAAGCCGATTTCGGCGACGATGATGATGTAGATGCCGAACCAGACAGGATCGATGCCAAGCGACGTCGCGATCGGAAACAGGATCGGCACGGTCAGGATCAGCATCCCGAACAGGTCCAGCACGCAGCCGAGAATCAGGTACAGGATCGTAACGGCGATGATGAACGGGGCATAGCCGAGGTTCATCGACAGCATCCAGCCGGTGAGCGCGCCGATGAACCCGGTCTGCACCAGGAACCGTGTGAACAGCGTGCCGCCCACGATGATCATGAACAGCATCGTCGTCAGAAAGGCCGCGTCCGCGAGGGCGTGGCGGATCGCCGCCAGACTCAGACGTCGCTGCAACGCGCCCATCACGAGAACGGCGAAAACACCGACGACGGCGCCTTCGGTCGGAGTGAACACACCCATGTAAAGACCGCCGAGCAGGAATCCGAACAGGCCCAGCACCGGCAATATATGCGCAAGTGCGCGCAGTCGCTCGGACAGGGGCGGCATGTCGATGGTATGCCCGCCCTGGGCAGGATCGAGCCGGACGATCACGACCACGATTGCCGAAAACAGGATCGCGATCAGGATGCCGGGGATGACCCCGGCCACGAACAGCTGGCCGATCGAGGTTTCGGTCATCAGCCCGTAGAAGATCATGATGATGCTGGGCGGGATGAGAATGCCCAGCGTGCCCGAAGACGACATGACCCCTGTCGCGAGCGGCAAGCCGAAGCCGTAGCGGCGCATCTCGGGAATGATGATGGCGCCCATCGTGCGGGCGGTCGCGGTGCTCGATCCGCTGACGGCGCCGAAGCCCGCACAGGCAAATACCGCCGCGATCGCCAGGCCGCCCGGAAGCCAGCCAAGCCAGTAGGATGCCGCCCGGAACAGGTTCTTAGCTATCCCCGTATGATAAATCAGGTTTCCCATGAGGATGTAGAAGGGGATTGCGATGAGGACGAACTTTGTCCCTTCCGACCACAAGGCAAGGGTCGTCTGCGTCATCGCTGTGGACAGGGAGCCGACCATCGCCAACCCGCCGATGCCAACCGCCACAAGACTGAGGCCGATCGGCACGCCGATGATGATGAGGAGAATCAGAAGGACGAAAGCGGCTGCCCCGAGCGTGATCACGACAACTCTCCGTGTGTCTGCTCTGCCGGCTCGCGCGAAACGAGCTTCCAAAGCGACAGGAGGCCGGAGACGACAGCGACGACACCAAGGACGGCACGGAACCAGCTGAGCGGCAGGTCCAGATCGGTCGATCGCTCGTTGAACAGCGTCATCAGGTCGATGTCGCGCCAGCACTGGATTGCGATCAGGATGGAAACGCCCAGCAGCATGAGCCAGATCGCCCTCGCCAGCAGGTCGTTCAATCCACGGCTCATGATCGCCGTAAGGAAATCGGCCTTGATATGCACGTTCCTGCGCCAGCTTTCGGGAAGGGCGAAAACAATGGCCAAGAAAAGGGTCAGCGTCGCGGCTTCCTGCGCCCAGATCAGGGGGGCATGAAAGAAGTAGCGCCGCACGACGTCGATGCCGACCAGGACCAGGATCGCCGGCAGGCAGACATAGGCCGAGAGTGCGAACAGGCCCCGCGAGACGAATGTGAGAATGCGCATGAATGCCCTTTTGGGTTGGAAGGCCCGGCCCCGCCGAAACGGGGCCGGCGCCAGGGCGTTACTTGAACGGTCTCGTTCAGCGCAGACCTTCTACCGGCGGGAGCGCGAGGATCTCCTCGTCGCTCATGCCTTCATATTTGTCCCGCAGCGCGCGCATGTCGGCGACGAACTGCGCCCCAGCCGAGCCTTCGCCGCCGTTCTTGGCGACGAAATCATCCCACATCGGCGCCAGGAGTTCGGAGATCTTCTGCTTGTCTTCCTCGCTCGGACGAACGATGGTGACGCCTGCTTCACCCATTTTGGTCAGCGCGGCTTGAGTCAGGCCCATGTACATCCGGGCGTAATCGTATCCGGCCTCGTTGCCGGCCTCCGCAAACACCGCCTTCAGATCGTCTGACAGGCCGTCGTAGAATTGCGTACTGATCGCGTGCGGGATGGCGATACGCGCCACACCGATCTGGTAGTAATGCTTGCCGACTTCGATCATCCGGTAGGCGACCATGTCGGCGCTGGAAAGGATGATCCCGTCGACCACGCCCTGCTGGAAGGCGGTGTAGGCGTCGGTGATCGACATCGTCACCGGGATCGCCCCCAGCCGCTCGACGATCTCTGTCGCGGTCGCGCCGCCGGCGCGAATGCTCAGGCCCTTCAGGTCTTCAAGCGAATTGATCGGCTTCGAGGCCAAGATGTCGTAGCTGGGAGTGGAAGCGTCGAAGGCCAGCTTCACCCGCAGGTTTTCGTATTCGCCGCGTAGATACTTTGCGTAGAGCTCGTCCATCACGCGCACGGTGGCGATGTCGCTCGTCGGCATCGCGCCAGGCAAGCCCAGGCCGTGGAACAGGCTGAAGCTGCTGGCCTGGTAAAGCGGCCAGGCCGAGGTCACATCGGTGACGCCGGTCGCCGCAGCGCGAAAGCCGTCCGCCACCGGATGCAGCACCTCGCCGGGATAACGCTGGACTTTCAGCTTGCCGCCGCTGAGGCTCTCCAGCCGGTCCGCATAAGGGGCGATGACCTGCTGCCAGGCAGCGGATGTCTCGGGCTGGTTGTAGGACAGCCGTACCTGCGTCTCCGCCAGCGCCGCCGAGCCGGTGAGCGCGACTACAAGCGCGATCCCCACCGTCTTGAATGTCGAGATTTTCATGATGTCCGTTCCTCCCTTGGTTTTCTGGCATTGCTTGTGCCAGAGGACAGATGCAGCAAGCGCCCCGCTCCTTCCGCGAGGCGTGCCGTCAGGTGCGCGCACCCGACGCATGCAGGCCGGCGATGAAGCCGAAGGTCATGCCCGGGCCCAGCGTGATGCCGCCGCCCGAGTAGTTCCCGCCCAGCACGCTCGCCATGTCGTTGCCGACGGCATAGAGGCCGGGAACGACCTCGCCGGCATCGTCCAGGACGCGCGTGTGATGATCGGTGCGAATGCCGGCGAAAGTGCCGATGCTGCCCGGGATCACCCGGATCGCGTAGAAGGGCCCGGTCGCTATCGGAGCGAGGCAGGGGTTCGGCTTCACCTCGGGATCTCCGTGGAAGCGGTTATAGGCCGTGCTGCCGCGCCCGAACTCCGTGTCGACGCCGGTCGGTACATCCTGATTGAGTCGTGCCACGGTCGCTTCGAAGGCCGAAGGATCGATTCCGGCGTTGCACGCAAGGTCGGACAGCGTGTCGCCCCTGATCAGGTATCCCGATCTGATCGACGGCCCCAGCGGCATCGGTGCGGGTTTCACATGGCCCAAGCCGTAGGACCGGATCGTGCGATGATCGCAAATCAGAAAAGCCTCGGCGGGCTCGCCCGCAGGTGTGGCCGATTCCAGGCCTTGTATGAAATCGTGATAGCTGTTGGATTCGTTGACAAACCGCCGGCCGTTTCGGCGCACAGCGATGACGCCCGGTTTGCCGCGGTCGATGAAATGCGGGAACGGCCCCTTCGTGCCGTCGAGGCGCGGAACCAGGCTTGTCGGCGCCCAAGCGGCCGCGTTGGGGTAATCCATCAGAGTCGCCGCGCCGATGGCCTCCGCCATCCGCAGCCCGTCGCCGGTGTTGCCGGGGCTTGCCGCCGAGACATGTTCGCCCTCGGCCGATGGGTGCTTGTAAAGGGTTTGACGCCGCGAGACATCCTGCGGAAAGCCGCCGCAGGCGAGCACCACTCCCTTGCGGGCGACCACCTGCCGCAGGCCCTGCTGCGTGAGCACGACCGCCCCCGTCACCGCGCCCGAACTGTCGCGGACCAGCGACTTGACCGGGCTCTCCAGCATCACCTCGACGCCGAGGTCCCGGGCGGAACGATGGAGCCGCGCGGCCAGGGCGTTGCCGTTGGTCAGCAATTGCGAGCGCCCCGTGAACGCCCGGTCCAGCCCGAATTTCGTCAGCCGCCGCGATACGTAGAGGAAGGACTCCGGCCGTTTGAACGCACGATAGAAATGCCAAAGCTCCTTGCCCGAGCCGATGGCCAGTCCGAACAATGTCAGCTCCTTACGGGGCGGTCGCAACTTCGCGATGTCGTCGCCCAGGATCGATACCTTGGCGGGCTTGACCAGGATAGAGCGCCCGCCCGGCGTGCCGCCGGGAGCATCCGGGTGATAGTCGGAGAAGGCCGGCGACGCCTCGAACTGCACATGCGTGTTCTTTTCCATGAAGTCGATCATCGCCGGACCTGCATCGAGAAACGCCTCGGCCCGGGCGGAATCGAACTGGTTTCCGGCCTCATGCCGGATATAGGCCAGAGCGGCATCCTTGCTGTCGTCGACGCCGACCGCGCGGCTGACCGGGTTGTTGGGAACCCAGAGATAACCGCCGGAAAGCGCTGTCGTGCCTCCGAACACGGGCTCTTTCTCGGCGACAACCACTTTGAGCCCATTCCTCGCGGCGACGATCGCCGCCGTCATCCCGCTGGCGCCGGACCCGGCCACCAGAAGATCGCAGCTGATCGCGGGCAAGGTACGTTCGGTAGTATCGGTCATGGTTGGTCTTTCATGCCCATCGTGAAGGAGGTCAGTTGGCCAGGTAGCCGCCGTCGACTGGCAGCATGGTGCCGGTGACGTAGCTCGACAGATTCGAAGCCAGGAACAACACCGGGCCTACCAGTTCCTCGGGTTTGCCCACGCGGCCCATCGGGGTGTGCCCCATGAAGCGCGCCATGGCATCGGGGTTGGCGCGAGTGCCCTCGGTCATCGGGGTGACGATTACGCCAGGCGCGATTCCGTTGACGCGCACGCCATCTGCCGCAAGGTCGCAGGCGAGCGCCTTCGTCAGTTGCAGCACGCCGCCTTTCGAAGCGGCGTAGCTGGCGGAATTCCGGTAACCGACAAAGGAGGCGATCGAACCCAGATTGACGATACGTCCACGGGTTGCCTTCAGCTGGCCGAGAAAGGCCACGACCATGTTCGCCATGCCCTGCAGATTGACGTCGAGCTGGGCGTCGAGATGGGATAGAAAGTCGGGCTCATGCGGAGCTGTGCGGCGAGTGATGCCCGCATTGTTCACAAGAATCGAGACCTTGCCGAACGCGGCCTCTGCCTCGCGCGCAATCTCTGTGCACGCAAGACGGTCGGTTACGTCAAGGGCAAAGCCACGTGCCTGGCCGCCTGCCGCCCCGATCCGCTCGGCTTGTTCGCGGACGCCATCGTCGTTCACGTCGCATAAAATAACTGAGGCACCCGAGGCCGCCAGGCCCAAAGCAATTGCCGCGCCATTTCCCTGCGCGGCGCCAGTGATCACCGCAACGTCGCCGGCCAAAAGCCCGGACAGTGCTTCGGACATATTTTCCTCCCAGTCGGTCTCGTTCGCTGCTACTCCACCTAAAGGAAGCGGTTTTCGCATTACGAACTAGAGATTATGTATTACATAATATATGACACTTAGCGTAATATTGCTTACGATATAAAATCATGTCAAGTGTCATTCTGAGGCGCATCGAACGCCCGATAACGGAGAACGGGACTGTGCTCGATAGAAATGCGACCGTGGCCGAAGTCGGGGGCAAGCCGGACCAAATTGGCGTCCAGTCGGTTGAAGTCGCGGGGAAAATCCTCGAAGCCCTGATTCAGGCCGACGGCCCCCTTAAACTGGCGGAGATCGCCAGCGAAGTCGGCATGCCCTCGGCAAAGGTGCATCGCTACCTCGTCAGTCTTATCAGGACCGGCTTGGCCATGCAGTCCAGGGACACGTCGAAATACGATCTTGGACCGACGGCCTTCCAGTTGGGAGTCAAGGGGTTCGCGAGATTCGAGCCCTTGAAGGCCGCGGAAGCAATGTTGCGTGACTTGGTCGAAATGGTCGGCGAAACCGCCGCCCTGGCCGTCTGGGCCGAAAAGGGGCCGACCATGATCCGCGTCATCGAAGCGCGGCACGATTTCGCCACAACGATCGCGCCGACCCACCACTGCCCCCTGACCTTTTCAGCGACCGGCATCCTTTTCGCCAGTTTCGAAGACGCCGCGCGTACGAATGTCGCGATCGAGCGCGAGCTGGAGCAGAATCGGAACTCCGGCCGCCCGAATGCCCCGCGTGATCGTGTCTCGCTGGCCGAGATGATCGCCGAGACTCGCAACCGCGGCTTCTCGGTGATGAACAATGGCGGCGGCGATGGTTTCGGGGCTGTCAGCGCTCCGGTGTTCGATGTGACTGGACGCCTCCGCATGGCCTTGACCGTGTTCGGCCGCACCGGAAGGGTTGACACCGGCCCGGACGGAACCTTGGCGCGCATCGTCGCGCGGACAGCGCGCTCCGTCTCGGCAGCGTTCGGTTACAAGGGTTGACGCTCTCAATAGCTTGCCCGGTCTTCGTGAACTGATGGCGCTGTCTAATCGTAGCTTGGGTATCAAGCATCTATCTGTCCAGCCACAAGGGACCGCGGACCCGCCAGATGATTGAGGCGGCCGGAGCCTCGCTGCTGTTTCTTCCGCCCTACAGCCCGCACTTCAATCCGATCGAGAACGCCTTCTCGAAGCTGAAGGCCATGCTCAGGAAGGCAGCCGAGCGCACCATCGACGGCCTGTGGGACAGGATCGGAAACCTCATCCTAACCTTCACCGCAGAGCATTGCGCCAACTACTTCACCGCTGCCGGATACGATGCAGCATGAACGGATTCCGCTCTGACGTGCTTGGCGGCCTATATTGCGATCGGACGAGCGCGTGGCTGGGCCGGCTGGAGAGAAATTCCCGTCGATCAGCGTGATGACATCAGTGAACGGCTAGAACCATCGAAGTACGTCTTGTTCTTTGCGTCATCTGCCGCTGCAAAGCGCGAAGGACCGGGCACACCTCTTCAGGATAACGATCGATCCGAGATATGAACGCGATCGCGCCCCCTCCTCCTTGGCCCGGCCATTCGCGGGAAACGAACGTGCAGCCCGAGCATGATCGCATTCGCCGGCCAAAGGGTGGCGAGAAAATCGACGGGTCGCGTGAATATCCCGAAAAGGCAGGCGAAAAACACGATGAAGGAAAGAAAGATCGGCGCGCCCAACTCCGACCGGAAGAGCCGATCGATACCATTCGAAGCGTGGAGCGGAATTCGGGTGTCGGAAACGACCGCTCCCCCGATTCAATTCCAAGATCTTGCTGGCCGTGCGGCTGGCGGCGTATCGCTTATTCAGTGGCGCATCACAATGGTCGCCCCGCATATGACTGGCAGGGACCTTTTATCGATCGTTGATTATCGGCAGACGGTGCGGATGTGACCATCGGACTGTCGGCCCTGGGATTGGTGTCCCTGATAGAAAAAGCATCTGCCGCTCCGGCAACGCCGCGCGATCATCGGGTTCAAATCAGGCGCCTGGCCTGTGTATTTCGACATGCCCCTTTCTCCGCGACTTCCCCTTTTTCCGGATACACAGAATCTTCACGAAGAACGAGGCATTGGCCGTTCCATCCCCGTCGTATTGTTAATCTGCAGGCACCGCCGCATCCAAAGCGCATGTTGACATAAACATATCTTTATGTGACGAAAACACCGTCAACATGAGGTGTAAACTGGTGAAGTCATATTCGCACGCCCCCATAGACGCGCTGTTCGGCCCGTTGGAAACATCGAAAAGACCGGACTCGCGCTATGAGCTCCAGAAAGCCGCGCGAGAGCGAATTCTCGTCCTCGACGGCGCCATGGGCACCCAGATCCAGGGGCTTGGTTTCGGCGAGGATCATTTCCGCGGCGAGCGCTTCGGCGGTTGTTCCTGCCATCAGCAGGGCAACAACGACCTCCTTATCCTGACTCAGCCGGCCGCGATCGAAGAGATCCACTATCAATACGCGATGGCCGGCGCGGACATCCTCGAAACCAACACCTTCTCCTCGACGCGCATCGCGCAAGCCGACTACGGCATGGAGGGGATGGTCTATGAGCTGAACCGCGACGGCGCCCGGCTCGCCCGCCGCGCCGCGCTTCGCGCCGAGAAGCAGGACGGCAAGACGCGCTTCGTAGCCGGCGCGCTCGGGCCGACCAACCGCACGGCATCCATCTCGCCCGACGTCAACAATCCGGGATACCGGGCGGTCACCTTCGACGATCTGCGCCATGCCTATGGCGAACAACTGCGCGGCCTCATCGACGGCGGCTCGGATCTGATCCTGATCGAGACCATCTTCGATACACTCAACGCCAAGGCGGCGATCTTCGCCTGCTTCGAGATCTTCGAGGAAAAGGGCGTCGAGCTGCCGATCATGATCTCCGGCACGATTACCGACCTCTCGGGCCGGACACTGTCGGGCCAGACACCGACCGCCTTCTGGCATTCGGTACGTCATGCGAGGCCACTGACGATCGGGCTCAACTGCGCGCTCGGCGCCAACGCCATGCGGCCGCACCTCACGGAGTTGGCCGCCGTCGCCGACACGCTGGTCTGCGCCTATCCCAACGCCGGCCTGCCCAACGAGATGGGTGAATATGACGAAAGTCCCGAGGCGATGGCGGCCCAGATCGAGGGCTTCGCGCGCGAAGGGCTGGTCAACATCGTCGGCGGCTGCTGCGGCTCGACGCCCGAACACATCACCGCGATCGCCGCGGCCGTCGCCAAATATCCGCCGCGCGTGGTTCCCGAGGTGGAGCCCCTGATGCGGCTTTCGGGTCTCGAGCCCTTAACGCTCACGGACGAAATCCCCTTCGTCAATGTCGGCGAGCGCACCAACGTCACCGGCTCGGCGAAGTTCCGCAAGCTGATCACCGCCGGCGACTTCGCGACCGCGCTCGACGTCGCCCGCGACCAGGTCGAGAACGGCGCCCAGATCATCGACGTCAACATGGACGAGGGGCTGATCGATTCGCAAAAGGCGATGGTCGAATTCCTCAACCTCGTCGCCGCCGAACCCGACATCGCGCGTGTGCCGGTCATGATCGATTCCTCAAAATGGGAGATTATCGAGGCCGGCCTGAAATGCGTGCAGGGCAAACCGGTCGTCAACTCGATCTCCATGAAGGAGGGCGAAGAAGCGTTCCTGATACAAGCGAAATTGTGCCGGGCCTATGGCGCCGCCGTCGTCGTCATGGCCTTCGACGAGAAGGGCCAGGCCGATACGAAGAAACGCAAGGTCGAGATCTCCCACCGCGCCTACGAGCTCCTGACGGAAAAAGCCGGCATGGCGCCGGAGGATATCATCTTCGACCCCAACATCTTCGCAGTCGCCACCGGCATCGAGGAGCATGATGATTACGGCCACGCTTTCATCGAAGCGGCGCGCGAAATCACCGCAACCATGCCCGGCGTCCACGTCTCGGGCGGCGTATCGAACCTGTCGTTCTCCTTCCGCGGCAACGAACCCGTCCGCGAGGCCATGCATGCCGTGTTCCTCTACCACGCGATCCAAGCGGGCATGGACATGGGCATCGTCAATGCCGGTCAGCTCGCCGTCTACGAGACGATCGACGAGGAACTGCGGGAAGCCTGCGAGGACGTGGTGCTCAACCGCGAGCCGAAGGGCGACGGTACTGCGACCGAGCGCCTTCTCGACCTCGCAGAGCGCTATAGGGGGACGGGCGGGCGCGAGGCACGCGAAAAGGACTTGGCCTGGCGCGAATGGCCCGTCGAGAAGCGCCTCTCGCACGCCCTGGTCAACGGCATCACCGATTATATCGATGCCGATGTCGAGGAGGCCCGGCTGGCCGCCGCCAAGCCACTCGAGGTTATCGAGGGACCGCTGATGGCCGGCATGAACGTGGTCGGCGACCTGTTCGGATCGGGCAAGATGTTCCTGCCGCAGGTCGTGAAATCCGCCCGCGTGATGAAGCAGGCCGTCGCCCACCTGCTCCCCTACATGGAAGAGGAGAAGCGCCTCAACGGTGGCGGCGACAGGAGCAGCGCCGGCAAGATCCTGATGGCGACCGTCAAGGGCGACGTTCATGACATCGGCAAGAACATCGTCGGCGTCGTGCTCGCCTGCAACAACTACGAGATCATCGATCTCGGTGTAATGGTGCCCTGCGAGAAGATCCTCAAGGTCGCGCGCGAGGAGAAGGTCGACATTATCGGCCTATCGGGGCTGATCACGCCGTCTCTCGACGAGATGGTGCATGTCGCCTCCGAACTGGAACGCGAGGGCTTTGACATCCCGCTGCTGATCGGTGGCGCGACCACCAGCCGGGTGCACACGGCGGTGAAGGTCCATCCGCGCTACGAGCGCGGCCAGGCCGTCCACGTCAACGATGCCAGCCGCGCCGTCGGCGTCGTCTCCAGCCTTTTGTCGCCGCAAGTGAGGCCCGGCTACATCCAGACCGTGCGCGCCGAATACCGCAAGGTGGCGGACGCCCATGCCCGCTCCGAGGCGGAGAAGCAGCGGCTGCCGCTGGCACGGGCCCGCGAAAACGCCTTCGCACCCGATTGGTCAGCCTACGAACCGCCGCGCCCGTCATTCCTCGGCACAAGAACCTTCGAGACGTGGGACCTTGGCGAACTCGCCCGCTACATCGACTGGACGCCCTTCTTCCAGACCTGGGAACTCAAGGGGCGCTATCCGAAGATCCTCGAGGACGAAAAACAGGGACAAGCGGCGCGCTCCCTGTTCGACGACGCGCGGGCGATGCTGAAGAAGATCATCGATGAGAAATGGTTCGCGCCGAAGGCGGTGATCGGCTTCTGGCCGGCCAATGCGGTCGGCGATGATATCCGGCTTTATACCGATGACGAGCGAAAGGACGATCTGGCGACCTTCTTCACCCTGCGCCAACAGCTTTCGAAGCGCGCCGGCCGACCGAATATGGCACTAGCCGATTTCGTCGCGCCGGCCGACAGCGGCAAGTCGGACTATCTCGGCGGTTTCGTCGTTACGGCCGGCATCGAGGAGGCTGCGATCGCGGAACGCTTCGAGCGCGCAAATGACGACTATTCCTCGATCATGGTCAAGGCATTGGCCGACCGCTTCGCCGAGGCCTTCGCCGAACGCATGCACGAGCGCGTCCGCACCGAGTACTGGGGCTACGCCAAGGACGAGGCATTGTCGCCAGGGGAACTGATCACGGAAAGCTATCGCGGGATCCGTCCCGCGCCCGGCTATCCAGCCCAGCCCGATCACACCGAGAAGACGACGCTGTTTCGCCTGCTCGACGCCGAGGAAAAGATTGGCGTGCAACTCACCGAGAGTTTCGCCATGTGGCCGGGCTCGTCGGTGTCGGGATTATATTTCGCGCATCCGGAGAGCCATTATTTTGGGGTCGCAAAGGTCGAGCGAGACCAGGTCGAGGATTATGCCGCGCGAAAGGACATGCCTGTGCAGGAAGTCGAGCGCTGGTTGGGGTCGGTTCTGAACTACATTCCGGCACCTGTGGCAGAAGCTGCTGAATAGGCAAGTCGACCCTCGTGCGCGCGAAGATCAACTTTGCCGCCGATGCCGGCGGTCAGCGTTTCGCCGAGCGACTGGAGGCCAAGAAGGCGCGGATCTACCCGACACCTGTCCATGCTTTCTTGCCTGACTTGTGGACCCGATAAGGAGACTGCTACCCATAGACACGCCCTCGGCTTCAAGCAAGTCGATATACTGGCGGCCACCGTCCACGCCTCACCGTCACGCCGATAGATTGAAGCGTGGAAGCCAAATCAGCGTGGCGGTGAGGCGTAGAGCAGACCGTCAATATCGAACGAACGATATAGCTCTTCGCTCAACTTCTTGATTTCGCAGTGTGCCTTGGCCCGAGCAGCATCGGTACTTACGCCAAGTTTCGGGAGACCGGCAGTTCTCAAATCAAGAACAAACAGCGGATCGGGGGCGCAGACCTCTGCCATTGCCCAGTCTGCGATTTCGCTCTCGTCCAGCACGCTCGGCCGCACCCTCAAACCGGTCTCGAACGATGGTTTCAGCGATGGAAATTGCTACGTCCTTCGCAATGTAGGCGAGCTGGAAGGCGTTACTCGGACTGGAAAAGCCGGTTTGGCCGAAGCCCATCCCAAGCGGTGTTGCCTTTTGCGCGAGCGGCATGACGCTAAGGTAGGATTTCGGTCGAAAGGCAATTGCGAGCTCGTTTACCGTTCTTGGATCGAGCTTCACTTTTTACCCGAAATCCCACTCAGCCGCGTTCACGACCATTTCCAGATGCCGCTTCTTGAGTTCATCAAGAGGCGTGCCACCGATGCTCGGCTTCAGTTGTATCAACCATTGCCAGGCAGATCGCGGATTCCGAATGATCTTCGTGATCTCCGCCGTCCCTTGGACTAGACGGCCGTCAACGAACTGAGCGAGCAGAAGTACGTGTTTCCGCTCTCCTTTCAGAAGTCCGATCACGACGCAGCGTTTGTGCCAATCATGCAGTGTGGATCGCTTGGTCCCAAAGATCTTCTCGATCTCGCCGGGATCCGCAACAGGACCCGCCCAGTCTTCAATGAAGGTAGGAACATCCAAGGCGGCCACACGGCGGCGCTCCTCTTCGATGTCCACGAGTTTTCCCATCCAACACCCTGGCTTTCCTCCACCGTGTCGGGCGTCGCGATTTTCATTCGCGTGGTTTCAGGTTTCACGGCGAGGGAAGACATTGCGACCTCAACTGCGCGTACGAGCTACTCGTCGTGCGCGACGATCGTCCTCTGCTGTTCAACAGCCAGTTTCGCGGCGGCAGCCGAGACAGCATGCCCGGAACGGCGGCGAAGGGAAGCGTCCACCCCGAGCCGATTCGGTTCTGACGGCGCCAAGATGACCGGACACTTCCAACATTCGCTGGTTGTCCGTCATCAGCGACTGCACCAGCTCGTTCAGACCGGCCTTGGACGCCGCGTAGGCCGCCGTTCCGGGCATGCTGCCATTGCTGCAACCGACGAAGGGCGAGGTAAATACGATCGAGTCGCCGCCGTTCTTCCGCATCGCAGGGATCTGCGCCTTTGCGGCCATGAACGCCGCAGTCAGGTTGACCGCCATGACATCGTTCCAGTCGGTGAGCTCCATATCGGGAATCGGACCCATCTCGCCCAGGATTCCTGGCATTGTTGAAAGCGCCGTCCAATGCGCCGAACTCCTTCAAGGCGAGATCGACAAGAGCGCCGGCAGAGCCTTCGTCCCGGACGTCGCCGGCCAGGAACACGGCGTTCCCGTTGTCCGACTTGATCCGCGTGGCGACCGCATCAAGCTCTGCCTCCCGCCTCGCGCCCAGAACCACATTGGCCCCCTCACACGCAAACAGTTCGGCCGCTGCCGCGCCGATTCCGCTGCTCGCGCCGGTGATGATGATCGTCTTGCTTTCCAGTTCCATGACACTTTCTCCATTGTTTCGTCGGTTCCGGCTCAGGCCGGTTCCTACGAGAACGGTGTCATGATCCAACGATGCCGGAATATCCGTTTCCTGCGTTTAAATCCCGTTGTGGCTAGATCGCTTTCGCAGCATTGGCCGACGCAACGAGGATCTCCTTGCGCACCCTTGGATCCGGCACCGCAAGTGCCACACCCGCCGCTCCGGTCAGCGTGGCCAGAAGCGCCCAGGTCCGATCCCGTGAAATCGGTTTGCCAGGTCCATTCGCGATCTTGTCAGCGATCGCCTTCAAGTCCTCCTCGTAGGACCGCCGCGTTTCATCATCCGCGCGCGCGACGTCGGCTGTCAGGGTCGGCAGGGCGCAGGCTTCGTCCAGACCGACGGCCATCCTGTCACCGAGGTAGAAATCAATGAACTTGTCCCGCCAGTCCGCGCCGTGCCGGACTTGGAATTCCTGGATTCCGTTCAGAAGAAAGTGCAACCCATCGTCAACGGCAACGCGGAAGGCTCCTGCCTTGGAGCCAAGATGGGCGTAAAAAGCACCCGATGTTAGGCCCGCTTCCTTAGCGAGAGCGTCAACGCCGATCCCCCCGAACCCGCCTTTTCTGAAGCCCCTGCCTGCCGCTGCGACAAGCCTTTCGTGCGCGTCCGTTCCCTTTCCTTTTGGCCGAGTCATGTCTCGATTCCTTTATTACAAATAACGATCGTTATTTTCCGCTTGACGAAATAACGATCGTAATATTAGGTCTCATCACGACCGTTATATAACGATCGATATAGAACTTCAACGCCAAGCGCATAGCGCTTATGGAAAGGATAAGACCATGCCATTGCAGGTTATCGTCACCGAAGGACTGCTCAGCCCGGAGGCGGAACAATCCGTGTTTCACGACCTGACCCATCTGCTTCTGGAGTTGCACGGCATTTCCGACAATGCCTTCATGACGCCCAACATCATCGGCGAAGTTGTGGTGGTCGAAAAGGGGCGCAGCTTCTCGGGCGGCGCCCCGGCCGACATCGCGGTGTTCGAGCTGAAAGCACCTTCCTTCGTACTCGCCGATCCGGCTTTGCAGAAGGACTGGATCGCCCGGGGCACGGAGATCATCGAAAAGGCGGCCCAAGGCCGTGTCCCGGCGAACCGGATCTACGGCAACGTTGTCCACGCGCTTGACGGTGCCTGGGGCATCGCCGGTGTCGCCTATACCAACGAGGCCCTGGGTGAGGCCGTCGCTGACGGTATCGCGATCTGACGCCACGCCCAACCATCCCCGCCAGACCGGGATCAATCCCGTTCAACCAAACCTTCTGACGCGCCGGAATGGATCGACCGAAGGATGTCGCATCAGAGCGGGCCCCACTCACAAGGATCATTTCACATGAAAACCACCTCCGTCCACTGCCTCAAAGCCGCCGCGCTTATCGCAACCCTCCTCGGAACCATGACAATGGTTCAGGCCGGAACCGGCGCGGAACAGACTGTCCCAAGCCCCCTCAAGGCCATGGAGATCGACTTTGAAGCCCGCGCCGTGGCCAAGGCCGACCTTGGCTATTTCCGCTTCGTTCCGGGCCAGGTCGCGCCGGTGCACCACCATCTCGCGCCGGCGATCGGCCTCGTCTCCAGCGGTCGCATCATCTATCAGGCCGAAGGCGAACAGGCCCGGATCCTGGACGAAGGAGAGGCCTTCTACGAGCCCGCCGGACCGAGCATCCTGCGGTTCGACAATATGTCGGCAACGGAACCGGCCGTGTTCATCGATTTCAGCCTTCAGCGGGAAGGAGAGCCGTTCATTGCGCTGGACGAGGAACCCGCGCAACCGATCGACCGGACGTCGCTGCCGAGCCTCGACCTCGGCGGGCGAACCTTCGGGCACGTGGATGTCTACTCGCGGACGCTGCCGGCCTCTGCAAGCGTTGAGCTTAGTGCAACCGAACCGCTTATCGGGATCGTGGCCGAGGGCGTTGTCGAGCTGCGACTCGATGGCGGCGAGACCACGCGCCTCGTTGAGGGAAACACCTTTGCCCTGATTGAGGATGGCGCAAGTGCCGAACTGCGCAACGGGTCAAGTGATGTCGATGCACGGTTAGTCACCTATCACCTGCGATGATCGCGGCGCCTTTATGCGTGCCAATGAAACAGGCTGGCGGGGCAATAGTGCCCCGCCGGTTCCCGACCAGCCGCGAAAAGTGACCCCCATGACTCTCCATTCTGAAGGCCATCAAGCCCGGCTTCTGCACACGATGCTGCGTGTCCGGGATCTCGACCGCGCGCTCGACTTCTACTGCACTTCCCTGGGCATGCGGGAAATCCGGCGCGAGACATTTCCCGAGGGACAGTTCACGCTCGTTTTCGTCGGCTACGGCGAAGAGGCCGACAGCACGGTGATCGAGTTGACCCATAACTGGGGCGAGAATGCCTACACCCATGGTACCGGCTTCGGCCACATCGCGGTTGAAGTCGCAGACGTGGAAAAGGCTTGCTCAAATCTCGCACAAGCCGGCGTACCTGTCATTCGACCGGCCGGTCCCATGAGCCATGCGCCGATCGAGACCGGACAGCGCGAAATGATCGCCTTCATCACAGATCCCGACGGCTACCGCATCGAACTCGTCGAACGCAAGCGAGCGTGATCGGCCCAGCTACAAGATTCCCGGCGTCTATCAGCAACCACAAAACAGAGGAAACCCAAATGCCTCTCGTCAGAATCACACTTCCCGCACATCGCCCAAGTGGCCTTTCTGAACAGGTATCGCAAGGCGTTCACAGCGCCATGGTCGAGACCTTCAATGTGCCCGAGGACGACAGGTTTCAGATCATTTCCGAGCATGTTCCGGGAGAGGGCATGATCTGGCCGGACGCCTTCCTCGGTATCAAGCATGGCGACATGGTCGTCTTCGTCCAGATTACCTGCGCCGAGGGGCGATCCATCGAACAGAAGAAAGCGTTGTTTGCGGCAATCGCTGCAAACCTCGCGCGCGTCGGCGTCCCTGAATACGATGTGATCATCAACCTGGTCGAAACGGCGCGGGAAAACTGGTCCTTCGGCAACGGTCTTGCCCCGTTTGCGTGAGATTGGAGAGCCAGACAACGAGGTTTGGGATCATCAATCTCGGCGGAAAGGACTCGTTACGTGCATGGAAGTTCTCCTGCCATTAGACTGGGAAGCCACTTCGTTTATTGGCGTTCGATAGTCCTGAGGGGCCGAATCTTGACGACGGGCGTTGCGATTTCTCCGCCGTCGGGAGCGTCGTACCGTGTGATCCTCCCCCAATGAAGTGGTCCGCCGTTATGTTCAGGAAAACGGGGGAATGGAATTCACCCCATATCTGGTCCGGGTGTTATGCGACCTTTCGGGTTTCGTTCAGTTGGGCCGCAAAGTCGCCCGGCGTCAAGTTTCCGAGCGATGAATGCGGCCGGTTTTCATTGTAGTCCATCCTCCAATTGTCGATCCTGCTGCGGGCATCGTCCATCGACAGGAACCATGACGCGTCGAGACATTCCTGGCGCAGACGACTGTTGAACGCTTCGATATAGGCATTATCGGTTGGTTTTCCGGGCCGGGAGAAGTCCAGCTCTGTCACCGCACGAATCGGCTTGACAACCCGCCGATACCAATCGGGAGAAGTCGATTATGATGGCCATATATCCCGACGCGGGGATCGACATCTGCGAGGGCCTCTCTACGAAGCCGCAGCGGTCATTCCGACCCGCTGCTCAACCGACAGCACCCTTCGGACAGGGGCCGCCAACTACGGGAGAGGATCGGCTTCAAACGTGCCACCGTGGCTGTGGCGCTCAAACTGGCGGTGATAATGCATACGATGCTCAAAACCGGCGAGCTCTTCAACCCGAATGCAGGAGCCACGGTATAATTCCGAATAGCGTTCAAATTCTGAACGCCTGAGGCGTCCCTGTCGGGACGTGAGCCGAGCCATTCCGCTGATGGGGTTATTATACTGCTGTCTCAGCAAAGTGCGTCATCCACATTGGAGGCTCGTCCCGCGAAGCTCCATCATGTGGCGACCAATGTCGACCGCGAAGACAACCATGCACCCGGCAGCGCCACCTCAATGGGATAGATGCCTTACGCCCAAGCTGCGATTAGACAACTCCATCAGTTCACCGTAAAGCCCAGTTGAGAAAGTTCTTTGTCCGATTACTTCCGATCTGTTTGAAAGGCTGATGTCGGTAGCGTTCGTGATGTCGACTTTAAATCGTCGGCCAAGACGTTGATTGCCATCACCAAAGTCACGTCGAAAAGTTCTGCCCAAGCTTCTACATTGACCTCCTGGATCGATGAGATTTTAGTGCCTCCTGTCCACCAGCCGTTTGTAATTGCAACAATCATGTCAGGTGACGGCAGCATCGATTGAAGCAGCGGCCACACAATCAGCTGTTCGTAACAAATCAGCGGGGCGATCCGAGTTCCATTGATCTCCATGACCGGATCTTTGAAAAACCCGGCACTTGCTCCACCAACAGTCCAGGGCCGCCACATGGCGCCTGGGACCGGCATGCGTTGCCGGTAGATGATTTTACTGCCCTTACTCGTTGCCTCGACGACCACATTGTCGTAGCCGGCGCCTTCCAAGACAGCTGCGCCGCCGATAACGGCTGCATCCGTGTTTGCCAAGCTTTTCATCCAGAGATGCTCGGTCGTTGGCGTCCAGGTTCCGAACGCGCTTTCCGGAAGGACGATGACCGAGTACCCCTCGCTGGCGGCTTTTCTGACCATGGCGATGATCGCCCTTTGCTGCTCAAAACCGTTGGTCTTGGCCTTGTCTGAATTGTTGAAGCTTGTGTTGATCCCGATCCATCCATCGGGCGCTGACGGCGGCGTCCAGCTCGCTGCGGACCATGTCCAGGCGCACAGGAAGATGAGCGAGGCGATCAGTCGGAACTGAGTGGTCATGACAATCAGTCCGACCGTCGTAACCACGAGTCCGAACCAGCCCCATCCGGGAAACAGCACACCTGCAGCCGTGATCGGGCTCGCCCACCCGGTGATTCCGAACGGCGGGACGCTCATCGCGAGAGCGGCGAGGCCATAACGCAGAGCCCGGTGCAACCTAGGCTTCGATGTCCACAGCACGGTGTGCAAGAGAACGAAACTCGCTGATGCGGCAAGCCAAAGAGCAACACTTAGCGCCTTGTTGATCTCCAGATAGGTCGATGCGCCTTGCGGAAGGTCTCGCGACGCCGCCAGGAAATAGGCCATTGACACCAAGGCCGACACGAGCCTCGTCGGTGCGAAAGCCCAGAGCATCGGAAACAGAATGGCCGCCGGAAGGGCCAGGACCTCGCCACTCCATGCAATTCTGCCAACAGCTGTGGCTGCGACAATCAAACCCGCAGCGGCAAGGATTTCACGGCTCGAAGGTGAAAACCTGTTTGGCCAGCCCAAGAACCCCGCTTGCCGGAAGCGGTCCAAAGTAGCGCGAGTCATAGGATCCCCTGTATGGTGAGTGCAGAAACAACGTGCCGGGGGGCACCACGCCGCCGGGATCAGGCGTCAGTTCCCGGCCCGATCCGTCACGCCGCTCAATTGCGGATTGCGGCAGAGCGAGACCGTCGATCGCGACGGATGTGCCGATCTCTACCGTCTGCCCGGGCAGCGCCACGACGGTCTTGATCAGCGGGCTAAGCCAGCCGGGGCAGAGGCCGCGCCGGATATATCCGCGCTCGCGAGCCTGACGAAACGCCTTGGTGAGTGGCGGACAAATGAACACCAGATCCCCGACCCGGACGTCGCGGTTCAGCGTTTCGATCCACCAAAGTCCGAGCGGATAGCTCGGTGTCAGATTGACCCGAAAGCCCGCCCCATACCCCAAGCCGAACAGCGCAAGAGGAAAGCAAGTGAGAGCGGTAACGATGACGGTCCGGCGATGTCGGCTCACTGTTTCAACCCCTGGCTCTTGGTCTGCGTCTGTCGCAACGCCTCGGACTGTTTCAGGGCCTGCTGGGTGCGCTCGTGAGCGGCAAGTTGCTGGCCGGTTCGCATGGTCGGCCATGCGGTGCTGAGTTTCTCCCGGTCAGCGGGCGACATGCCTTGTGCGGCCTTGTCGAAGGTCGCGCCCGACGGGTCCTTGGCGGCATTGCCGAGTAACGTGCGCTCGCCGAAACGCTCCGAAACCGCCTTGTTGAAGGTGTCGAGTTCGGCTTTGACCATTCGGTCGGCGAGCGCAAACCCAAGCGCGGCCGGCAGGTCGTTGCGATCGATGGCGTCGCGGACCTTTTCCATTGCGCGCGCTGCTGCCGGCGACAGGGACGGAATGTCGATGGACGTGCGTTTGCGGTGTCCTTCCTCTTCCAGCCTGTACTTGGCCGTCGCCCTCTCCCTCATGTCGAGATAGCGTTCGAGGTCCTTGCGCAGTGCCGGCACGTTGACTTCCGCAACACGACGATCATCCCGATCAGCGCGGCTCGTCAGCAACCCCTCTCGACCTTTGAGCGCGCCGAAGCTTGCCGCATTCCGCTCGATCTCGCCGAGGCGCTGACGGGCAATGTTCGGGTCTTCGACAACGGCTTCCATGCGCATGGCCTTGAAGGCGGACTCAGGATCCGCATAGACGAGGCGAATGCGGTCGGAGAAATTGTCCCATTGCTTTTGCAGGGCGGGATCGGTTTGCAGCATTTCGTCTGCGGCGTCGGTGACCGACATCGTGAAACTGGAAATGCCCTTGACCATCGGCTCGGCCTTTCTGATTGATTGCGGAGATTGGTGAAGCGGTCGATCGGCGAGCCCGAGCCGTGCACCGGCGGCGCGAAGCCGAAGGCCGAGATCGACGAGTTTCTGTTTCTGCCGGATCGTCCATTGAACCCGGTCGCGCATCAGCGTTCGCGCGACACGCACGAGGTGCAGGCCGCGATTGTTGGCGAAGCGAAGCGCCTGGGCATAGAAGCGGCCGCCCGCATAATCGAGCGTGACTTCCTTGGTGTTCTTTCGGGAGAGCAGCTTCTCGAGCCCGCCGGCGAGGTGGAAGGAGCGGCTGCCATAATAGAGCGCCATATCCTCCCGGTGCCGGGTCATCGCGACATAGGTCAGGTGCCGGTCGAGCGAGAGCGAAGCCAGGACCTTCACGCGGTCGACGGTCGCGCCCTGCGACTTGTGGATGGTCGTGGCATAACCGTGATCGAGGTTGCGATAGAAGCGCTGGTCGACGGCGACGCGATGCGCCCCCTCACCGTCTCCGATCGTCGCAACGATGCGGCCGGGCGCGGCCTCGACGACCTTGCCGATCATGCCGTTCTTGACGCCGAGCGAGCCTTCGTTCTTGAGGAAAACAATCTGGTCGCCGGCGGCAAACTGCCTAGGTCCATCCTCGGTCCTGAAGGCGTGGCCGGTTTCGATGAGGCCGCGCTCGACAAGCTTTTCGCGTGCCATGGTGTTGAGCTGGCGCACATCGCGGCGCAGATGCGCGAGGATCAAGATCGACTTGTCCGGATCGTAATCGCGGTTCCAATCTTCGATCAGGGTTTCAATGGCATCGACCTTCAACGCCTTGCCGATGACCCTGTTCTTCGCCTTGTAGGCAGACAGCGCAGCACCGACCTGCCCGCGCGCCAGATCGAGGGATGCGGCGCGCATCCAGTCTTCTCTCTGCCGGTAGATCGTTTCGAGTTCGGCATAGCCTGTGCGTTCGACAATTGCGCGGAACGCCGCACCCGCCTCGATGGGCTGCAACTGCTCGGCATCGCCAACCAGGACAAGCTTCGCGCCTGATTTCGTGACCGCTTCAACAAAGGTGGCCATCTGCCGGGACGAGACCATGCCGGCCTCGTCGAGAACGAACACCGTCTTGTCGTCGAGACGTCGCCTGCCCTGTTGCCAGCTCAATTCCCAGGACGCGAGCGTGCGTGAGGCGATGCCCGCTTCCTTCTCCAGACCCTCGGTCGCCTTGCCCGCAAGCGCGCCACCGACCACTTTGAAGCCGGCCAATTCCCAGGCTTCGCGTGCCGCCTTCATCATCGTGGTCTTGCCGGCCCCTGCCCGGCCCACGACGGTTGCGATCCGTTCGGCACCTGCCACATGCTCGATGGCCGTTCGCTGCTCGTCCGATAGCCGCTCATGCCGGCCAAAGACGGTTTCGAGAACCTTCGCGCGGACCGCAAATCCGCTCTTTCCCGAAAGCCAGGACGCGCGGCTGACCATTTCGGCCTCACACCTGATCATCGCCCGCGTCGTCAGCCGCGCCGGGACACGCGCGCCCGTCGCGAAGTCGATGGTCTCATCGGCGAGCTTCAGGCATTCCGGGCTCTCCGTGATGCGTGCCAGGAGCCGCTGGAAGCTCTCGGGATCGTCGAAATAGCGATGCAAGACCTTGGCGATGTCGCGCTGATCGAAGACGCTCTTTTCGGAGATGACAATGTCGAGCACCAGCTCGGGCCGGGCCTCGATGCGCACAGCGTTCTTTTGCCGTTGCGCCTCATGCAGCGCCAACCGTTCGAGTTCGATAGCGCTGGCCGTATCGCCGGCCTTGCGCTGCAACGCCTTGGCCGCCACGCCGATATGGGTGGTCGGTTCGATATCGATTCCGCGCTCGGCGTAGGACCGGCCATCGACCCGGATTTCCAATCCGGCGAGTGCCAGATGGTGGTTCTGAAGATCAAGCCATCTTTGCCGTTGCTCGAGGAATTCAGGCTTCTCACCGGACCAGAGCTTGTACTGGATTTTCCCGGTTTTGGTTCGGACCGGTTGTCCGTCCGGCCCCATCACTGCGACCTTCTTTGACCCGAACCCGTCTTCGGTCAGGGGGCGTAGCGTGGTCATCAGGTGGATGTGCGGATTGCCCGGATCGTCGTGGAAGACCCAGTCGGCAACCTGACCACGAGCTAGAACTTGCTCGGAGACGAACTGCCGGACCAGGGCGATGTTCTGGTCCCGGCTGAGCTCGACCGGCAGAGCGATGATGAATTCCTTGGCGAGCTGCGCGTCGCTGCGTTTCTCGAAGGCTTCGACCGTGTTCCAGAAGGCCTCAGCCGCGCCGGCAACGGAGCGGTCCGCGATCATGTCGCGCGCCCACTTCGGCGCATCGGGCGGCAGCAGGAGCTCTTCGTGAGCAAGGTTCTTCTTGTTGGAATAGTCGACCGTCCGCGCTTCCGCCTCGTGGCTCATCTTCGCGCAATGGCGATAGGCGGCGGACAGCACCGCGCTGCGGCCATTTCCGCGCGAAATGAGCTGAGGTGTGAAATGCGTGATCGCCACGGGCCATCAAGCTCCTGAGAAACAAGTCCAACTTGTTCCGAGAGGACAATGGACCGCCCCCATCAGGGGCCGCCAGCAGCACGTCGCGGTTCGCGACGTATTACTGCGCCCTTGGACGCATTCCTTCGGAACGCTGGGATGATCTCTCAAACAGTCGGGTCTCTCGACCCGGCATTTCTGCCGGGATGCGCTTCACGCGCACCCGGGCGATTCTGCTCATGGCTTACAGAGGGAGATCAGGAAAAGTTGCAGACTTTTCCGGTTCGATCTCCCGACCAGACAAAGAGCTGGAGCGGCCAAGCCGCTCCAGCCATTCGCGAGAACCGGGAGCGGACGGAATGAGAAGACCCTCATCGAAGATCAAGGAAGACATCGCCAGACTGCAGGAGCAGCTCAAAGTCGCCGAAACGCGCGAGGCCGAACGCATCGGTCGGCTCGCGCTCAAGGCCGGTCTCGGAGAGATCGAGATCGACGATGCGAAGCTCGTTCATGCTTTTGAGGATTTGGTGAAACGGTTTCGCGGCGGAAGCAGCGAGACCCGGAAATCTCCCCTCACGCAAAACCCGGTTGGCGCGTCTTCGGGCGCGAATAGCGAGGCTTGAGCGGATGCGACAGGCAAGCCATTCCGACGCGCGCAGACGAGACACGCGCGAGAAAATCCAGCTTGGCGGTCTGATCGTCAAGGCGGGCCTTCGCTACGAGAAGCGGGCCCTTCTGCTCGGATTGCTGATCGACGGCGCCAGCCGGATAGCAGCGGACGAAGCGGAGCGTGAGCGGCTGACGGCAATCGGAGCGGAGGCGTTTTCAAATGACGCTGAATAAGCTCCTCCTCGTGATCGCTCCGGTCGGCTTGATGATCGCTGCGTGTCTTGGACTCACCGGCTCTGAAACGTGGTTGGCGCCGTTCGGCAATTCGCTGGAGGCGCAGCAGACGCTGGGTCGGATCGGCATTGCCCTGCCCTACGTCTCCGCCGCAGCTCTTGGGGTGGTTTTCCTCTTTGCAGCGCGCGGTGCCATCGCAATCAAGTCAGCCGGTGTCGGTGTTCTGATTGGAGCGATCGGCGTGATCGCCATCGCGGGAATGCGCGAGTTCTCGCGCCTCAGCGGCTTCGCGGACGCGGTCCCCGATGGACACCGGTTGATCGAATACGCCGATCCTTCGACCGGCATCGGCGCAATGGTGTGCTTCATCGCCGGCATGTTCGCCCTGCGCGTCGCGCTGCGCGGCGATGCCGCCTTCGCAAGTATGAAGCCACGCCGTCTGACGGGCAAGCGCGCGATCCACGGATCGGCGGACTGGATGTCGCTCGGCGAGGTCAAACGGATGTTCGGAGAAGATGGCGGGATCGTTGTGGGCGAGGCCTATCGCGTCGACAAGGACAGCGTTGCGAGTCACACGTTCCGCGCCGACGACAAACAGTCCTGGGGTGCTGGCGGGAAGTCGCCGCTCCTGTGCTTCGATGCATCTTTCGGATCGACCCATGGCCTCGTCTTCGCCGGGTCGGGCGGTTTCAAGACGACTTCGGTCACCGTGCCGACAGCGCTCAAATGGGGCGGCGGGCTGGTGGCGCTCGACCCATCCAACGAAGTCGCACCCATGGTCATCGCGCATCGGCGCAAGGCGGGACGTGAGGTCTTCGTGCTCAGCCCAAAGGATGCCTCCGTCGGCTTCAATGTGCTCGACTGGATCGGCCGCTATGGCGGGACGAAGGAAGAGGATGTCGTTGCTGTGGCGAGCTGGGTCGTCACCGATGTCGGCAGGCAGACATCCATGCGCGACGACTTCTTCCGGGCTTCCGCTCTGCAGCTCATCACTGCGCTGATCGCCGATGTCTGCCTCTCGGGGCATACGGCAAAGGAAAAGCAGACGCTGCGCCAGGTGCGCATGAACCTGTCCGAGCCGGAACCGAAACTGCGCGAGCGCCTGCAGTCAATTCACGACAATTCGGAATCCGAATTCGTGCGGGAGAACGTGGCCGCCTTCGTCAACATGACGCCGGAAACCTTCTCCGGTGTCTATGCAAACGCGATCAAGGAAACCCACTGGCTGAGCTACCCGAACTATGCGGCGCTGGTGTCCGGATCGAGCCTGTCGACGGACGACCTGGCGAACGGAGAGACGGATATTTTCGTCAATCTCGATCTGAAAACACTCGAAGCTCATCCGGGCTTGGCGCGCACCATCATCGGCGCGTTGCTCAACGCGATCTACAATCGAAATGGAGAGACGAAAGGCCGGACGCTGTTCCTGCTCGACGAGGTTGCGCGGCTCGGCTATCTGCGCATTCTGGAAACCGCGCGGGACGCCGGCCGCAAGTACGGGATCAGCCTGCTCCTCCTGTTCCAGTCGATCGGGCAGATGCGCGAGACCTATGGCGGCCGCGACGCCACCTCGAAATGGTTCGAGAGCGCCTCCTGGGTGTCCTTCGCCGCGATCAACGATCCGGAGACCGCCGAATACATCTCGCGGCGATGTGGAAACACGACCGTCGAGGTCGACCAGTTGAGCCGCACATCGCAGATGTCGGGATCGTCGCGAACACGCTCAAAGCAGTTGGCCGCTCGGCCGCTGATCCTGCCGGAGGAAGTGCTGCGCATGCGCGGCGACGAGCAGATCGTTTTCACGGCCGGCAACCCGCCGCTCCGCTGCGGGCGCGCGATCTGGTTCCGGCGCGACGACATGAAATCGGTCGTGGCTGAGAACCGATTTCACAAAGAACATTCCTCGGCAACGTAGTGATTGGAGGCGCCGGTCGCGAACAGCAAGAACTGGATCAACTTCTCTGCCGCTGAACCTAATACTCTGATCCCCTGCTTGTCAGAGATCGCAATCTGTCGACAATGGATTGCAACTGGAGGGGACCATGTCGTTTCTCAAATGGCTGTTTGGCAAATCGAGTACGAGAGATGGAAACGCTCGGCCGAGTGCAGAAGGCTGGGCGATTTCAGAGAACGGCAACCCGACGATGGTCGATGGGCAAATTCGCATCACCGTCTTTCCTCAGGACCGTGGTTGGAAGTTTTGTATTGCCGATGTCGATGACCGGAATGACCCATATTTCTCCGATGTCTATTCCAGTGCAGTAGCTGCGAAGGAGGAAGCGCTCGCGCATCTCCGCGGTGAGCCTACCGTCCATGAGCCGCTTTCTGCAGCACGCACTGAAGATCGTCGTGATCAATGGGAGGCCCATATTCGCGCTCGATCAGTTCAAATTGAGGAAATACAGAAGCTTCTTTCGGAGAACCCCGAGCTTGGCATTACCGCCTTGCGTAAGCCGGAAGCCAGGGTGTTGAGCCACCTCAAACAGCTGAAATGGCAGATCGCCGAGTACCATCGTGCGGGCGTGTCGGCCTCCATGATTGCTCAGTCCGAGCGCCAAGAGGCCCTTCTTTCGGGACTCGCAGACGAGATCGGCAAACGGATAAAGGTAAAGCAGGCGCAGCGCCCGGCTCGCAAGCCGCCCGTCTCGGACAGTCAGTTGTCGCCCGATCTGGCTGGAAAGGTTGATGACGTCATCGGCTTACTCGCGAACCAAAAGGAGGTCGATGACGAAAAGCAGGAGCGACTTCAACGGAACTCAACAAGAGCGACGACAGACAGAATGCTGGAGGAAGGGATCACCTATGGCCAAGCGTCAAATGGACCTGACTTCCTGAACCAGGACGAAAGCTCGTTCCGCGCCTTCATGAAGACTGCAGACCAGGATCTAGGATGGCAGTGCGACACTGTCTCCGATGCCTTCAGACGGTATCTTACTTCGGGGGAAATTCCGGCGCCGCACTATCCAATGAGGGTCGCTGTTTTGCTGCGCAAGGAAAAGGACTTCGAGCGGGAGAGGCGTTTTCTCGCAGCGTGGTGCAAGCACTTCCCATCAGGAAACGGAACCACCTATGCGAAGCTTGTTGAGCGGGCGAAGAAGACGGGTGCGATCCCGGGCTAGCATCAATTCCATGAATCGATCCGTATCCAACGATTCAAGAAATTCGTTGGACGTCGCTTCCACAGGAAGCGAGACTCTGGGCCATGAGCAATTCCGATCCCGTTCACCTCAGGCGCGTGGACCCTGCAAAGAATATGCGGCGGTTCTACAGCCTTTCGATACAGCCGACGCTGTTCGGGGGCGCCTCTCTCATTCGCGATTGGGGGAGGATCGGCACGCGCGGTCAAACGATGATGGAAACATTCGACACGGCCGATGATGCCGATCTGGCATTCGACCGGCTGGAGCGCCGCAAGCGCCGCCGCGGTTATTGTGATGCGTTTCTCGTCAAACGGCATCGCTAGGTGCGATCGATCAGCGTGAACATGGAAAAGGCCCCGCCTTGCGGCGAGGCCCTTGTCTTCCGGGGTGATCAGTCGCGCTTGCTGTTCGGGCGCGACCAGATCAGCTGCATGCCGTCTTGGCCTTCAACCTCGACCAGTGTGGCGTAGATCGGAGCCGCGAAGCTCGGGTCGTCCAGCTTGACCGAGAGGTAGTCGCGTTCGGTTCCCTTGGCCTGCTTCTGCCACCCGGCGCCCAGTTCGACATTGCCGGAGAAGATGCGGAACTGCGGGCCATTGTCGGAGGGGTTCTCGACGCGCTCGAAGCGAGCCTTGATGTTGAGTGCGAGGGTGTTGATCTGACCGGTGAAGCCGTTTTAGGTCAGCCACTGGCTGTCATTTAAAGCGCAAGCTGTTGACCCGGCTTCGTCATTCGCTGGAGGACACTTGCGGGTGTCCTTTTGCAGGGTCGCGGCGCCCCGAGGTGGAGCGCCGCTTCCGGGGTGGCCGCCTCAGCGCGACCAGATGAGGGCGTATCCGTCCTCGGTCTCCACGAGGCTCGCGTAGATCGGAGCGGGGAAGCTCGGATCGTCGAGCTTGACGGAGTGATATTCCCGGCCAGTTTCCTTGGCGGTCTTCTTCCAGCCGGCACCGATCTCGATGGTGCCTGCCAGAGCGCGAAGGTCGGGAGACTTCTCGCTTTCCTTCTCGGCGACGACAAGGCGGGCCTTGATATTGAGGTTGAGGGTTTTGATCACTCCGGCGAAAGAGCCGTCTTCGTTGCGGGTGAAAGTGCCGATCTGAGCCATTTGTCTTCTCCTTTGCTGTATCAGGTCGCGACCATCGCGGCCTTGATGGCGATCGGAGAACACCGGGCGACCGGCTCGCACCCGAAGGGCCGGAATGCAATGGAGGGCGGCGCAGGGCCGAGCTTCTTGTTTAGCGCGAGGAAGCCGCGCGCAGGCGTCAGCCGAGCACGGCGGGGAAGAAGATCGGCGCTGCGCTGTTGCGGGATCGAGGTCGGGCTGAGCAGCAGCCGAACCCGGTGTGAGATACGCCAGAAAGAAAGGCCGCAGTGGGCGCACCTCATGGAGCCCGATGGAGAGAAGGCCTCGGCTCATGACGCCGAAATCCGATGATGACGACATACCGAGATCAGGCGCCGCCCTGCATTACGATCCCCGACCGCTCACTGAAGGCGATAACGAAGGCGCGCCCCGCCACTTTGTTCATGGGCGTCAAGTTCGATTGAGAAGTGTGGTACGTTGAAGATGAGTGCAGTGGAGACTGCGGGATCGTCTCGGAAGAGTGGAAGCCAGTCGTACAGATGCGATGACCGGAAGGTCGACAGCTCCTCGAAAAGCGGTCGCAGCTGCATTTCGCCGCTGCCCAGCATTCAGGTCGCTTGCCAACGCCATCTCACCGCCGTCAGCTACCACTTCCGCCGCTTTTTGATGGCTGAAGTTCCTGCTGCCTCTGCTTCTCGCGACAGACTTCGTCGCAGCACAGAGCGACCATCGGCTTCAGGCAGCAAGCGCGTCGAGGATCGGGCATTCCGGCACGTCTTCGCCTGAGCATTGCGCCATGGTCTGGGCCAAAAGCCGTTCGATGCGCCGGAGGTCGGCGATCTTGGCCCTGATTTCCGCGAGATGCGGCTTTGTCCGTTCCTGAACTTCGGCACAGGTCTGGCTTTTGCGATCGACGAGGTGGAGCAAACCGCGAATCTCTTCGATGCCAAAGCCCAGTTCGCGGCTGCGCAGGATAAAGCGCAGGCGCCGGACATGGGTCTCGTCATACAGCCGATATCCCTTGGGACTGCGCGGCGGCTCCGGCATCAGGCCGATATTTTCATAGTAGCGGATGGTTTCGATGTTGCAGCCGGTTCGCTTGGAGAGCTGGCTGCGCTGCAACCCCTTCACCGGAACGTGTTCTATCACAATGCAATTTCCCTCTTGAGCCTGTAGTGACTACAGGAGTTATGTATCACGGGACCGAATAACTGTCATGAGGGTTTGGATGATGAATGGTGCACGAGAAGCGTCCCTGGATCCGGCGCGCGGGATCGACGGCGACGAAGCGGTCTTGGCGGATTCGCCCGAGTCCGACCGGTCGGCCTGGGCGACAACCGGGCTCGGCATACTGGGCGCGCTGGCCATGACCTCGTGCTGCATCCTGCCGCTGGTCCTGGTGAGTTTCGGGGTCACGGGCGTGTTCATCGCCCAGCTTGGTGCGCTCTATGAATACAAGTGGATCACCTTCTCCCTCAGCGCTGCCTTTATCGGCTACGGGTTCTGGAAGGCCTACCGGCCGATCCCCGCGGTGACCTGCGCCGATGGAAGCTGCGCCCGGCCGATGAACCGCACATTGATGCGGTCGGTCCTCTGGGTCGCCGCGGGCATCGTCGCGGTGGCGATGACCTTTCCTTATCTCACGCCCTATTTTCTCAGCTACTGAAAGGCTCCGAACATGAACAAATTCCTGCTTCCTCTCGCTATCGTAGGCGGGCTGGCCACGTTCCCGGCGTTTGCCGGTGAACAGCAGATAAATATCAGCGTCAGCGAAATGACATGCCCGACCTGTTCCTTCACCGTGGCGTCCTCGATGCGCCAGGTGCCATCGGTCGAAATCGTGGATTTTCAGGAAAGCGCCACTTTCGGCCAAGGCGTTTTCATCGTGACCTATGACGACGAAGCGGCTGATGCGGAGACGATCGTTGATGCCGTGATGGCCAACGGCTATCCGGCCGAGGTTCTTATGGCTAGCAACTGAGCCGAAGCGGCATCATGGGCGACGGCCAGAAGCGTGACGGGGGCAATATAGGCCTCGGCGTCATCGGCGCGGTCGCTTTGGTGCTGTGTTGTGCCGCCCCACTTCTTTTGCTCTCAGCCGGAGGCGGCGTGTTGGCCGCCGTCGCGAGCTATTTCGGGTACGCCTGGATTTTGGTTCCCGTGCTGCTGGCCGGGCTAGTGATCTTTGTCTGGCGGCAGCGGTAACGGCCGGTGACTTTGGTGAAAAGGGACAAATATGAGTGATGAGACCGGCAACAAGCTCCTGACAACTGGCATTGTCGGCACCGTAGTCGCGGCTCTGTGCTGTTTCACGCCGATCCTGGCCATTCTTTTGGGCGCGGTCGGTCTCTCGGCCGTGCTGGGTTGGATTGATTATGTACTGCTTCCGGCTCTGATATTTTTCATTGCATTGACCGGTTACGCCGTCTGGCGCCGCCAGCGGCGCATGCGGCAGACCTGAGAGGACTTCTTGATGACCGACTGCTGCACGCCTAAGGGCAATTACGATCTCGCGGTTATCGGGGCCGGCTCCGCCGGCTTCTCCGCCGCGATCACGGCCGCCGAACTAGGGGCGAATGTCGCGCTGATCGGGCATGGCACGATTGGCGGCACTTGCGTCAATGTCGGCTGCGTCCCGTCGAAGACCATGATCCGCGCCGCCGACGCGCTGCATGGCGCGCGCGCCGCACAGCGTTTTCCCGGCCTTGCGGGCGAAGCCAATGTGGTCGACTGGGCCGGTCTGATCGCGGCCAAGGACGATCTCGTCACGACGCTCAGGCGGAAGAAGTATGCCGACCTGCTGCCCGAATACAATGGCGTTGCCTATCTGGAAGGCAAAGCGCGCCTGAACGGCCAGGGCGTAATCGTGGATGGCAGCACAATCCTGGCCGGCAGGATCATCGTTGCCACCGGCTCCTCGCCGGCGGTGCCGGACATTCCCGGCATTGCCGAGGTTCCCTACCTGACGAGCACCACGGCGCTTGAACTCCAAACGTTGCCGCGCTCGCTGTTGGTGATCGGCGGCGGCTATATCGGCTGCGAGCTGGCGCAGATGTTCGCGCGCACCGGATCGGCTGTGACCCTCTTGACCCGCCGCCGCCTGCTACCGGAAGCCGAGCCGGAAGTCTCGGCGGCGCTGACCGGTTATCTCCAGGATGAAGGTATCGGCATAAAGACCGGGCTTGGCTATCGCGGAATTGCGCGAACAGGCGACGGTGTGGAGCTTAGCGTCGTCATCGACGGCGAGGAGCAGGTGATCGGCGCCGAGCAGGTTCTCGTCACTACCGGGCGGTCGCCAAATACCAGTGACCTCGGTCTCACGGAGGCAGGTGTCATTCTGGCCGGCAATGGCGGCATTGTGGTCGATGATCGGATGCGCACCACAAAGTCCGGCGTCTATGCCGCCGGCGATGTCACCGGCCGCGACCAGTTCGTCTACATGGCGGCCTACGGCGCCAAGCTCGCGGCGCAGAACGCGCTGAACGGCGATGCCCTCATTTATGACAACACGGCCATGCCATGGGTGACGTTCACCGATCCGCAGGTCGCCGGCGTCGGGCTGACCGAGCAGGCCGCGCAAGCCGCCGGCTTCGAGACCAAGACCTCGATCGTCCCGCTCGACCAGGTGCCGCGGGCACTTGCCGCCCGTGACACCCGTGGCCTGATCAAGCTGGTCGCAGACCAAAAGACCGACCGGCTGCTCGGCGGGCAGATCCTGGCGCCCGAGGGCGCCGACAGCATTCAAACCCTGGTTCTCGCCCTCAAGCACGGCATGACGGCACGGGCGTTGGGCGAGACGATCTTTCCCTATCTCACTACTGTCGAGGGGCTGAAACTCGCCGCGCAGAGCTTCGGCAAGGACGTGGCGAAGCTGTCCTGCTGTGCCGGATAGGAGGCAAAGATGGAACCTTTGCACCGATATGGCATTGCCGGGGTACTTGCGGCCCACATTGTCTGCTGTGGCGCGCTGGTGCTTGCCGCAACCGGGGTGATCAGTTTTGCCGGCCTCGCCAGTTGGCTTGTCGGAGGCGGCCTTTTCTGGCTCGCCGCCGCTGTCCTGGCCGTCGTCGGAATCATCTTGTGGCGCCGGAGTGTGCGACCGGGCGGCAGCGATGTTCACAACGATGCCGTCACGCGTCCCCTTCACGGCCAGCAAGAATAGGCGTTCGCCAGAGCCGGCGGCGGCTTTCATGAAAAGAAGGTAACCAGTCTGACAGCCGCAACGGACTGAAAAGGCAAAACCATGAGCAACGACAAAAATTTCGACCTGATCGTGATCGGCGGCGGAACGGGCGGAAACGGCGTCGCCCGGACGGCCGCCAACGCCGGCTGGAAGGTCGCGAGCATCGACAGCTTGCCATTCGGCGGCACCTGCGCGTTGCGGGGCTGCGATCCGAAGAAGATGCTGATCGCCGTGACGGAGGGGGTCGAATGGGCCCGCAGCCTCGACGGAAAGGGGCTCAAGGCACAGCCCGCCGTCAACTGGCCGGACATGATCGCCTTCAAGCGCACTTTCACCGACGCGATGCCCGGCCGCATCGAAGGTGCTCTGGAGAAAGCCGGCATTGCCGTTTTGCACGGCGCGGCGCGCTTCACAGGGCGAGATACAATCGAGTTAAACGGCGAGACGCTGTCGGCACGGCACTTTCACATCGCCACCGGCGCCCGGCCAATGACGCTGAACATCCCCGGCGAGGAATTGCTGGCGACCAGCACCGATTTCCTCGAACTGCCCGAACGTCCGGACAGGGTGGTGTTCGTCGGCGGCGGATTCATCGCAATGGAATTCGCACACATCTCAAAGCGTGCCGGCGCGCGCGAGGTGACGGTTCTGGAAATGATGGAGCGGCCGCTCGGCAATTTCGATCCAGACCTGGTCGCGATCCTATCCGAAGCCACGGCCGAACTCGGCGTCGATCTGCGCACGAAGGCCAAGGTTCTTAAGATCGAGAAGAATGGTGCGGGTATCGCGGTCACCTACGAGACGCCGACAGGCGTTGAGACTGTCGGGTGCGATCTGGTGGTCCATGCAACCGGCCGCGTGCCCGATATCGACTATCTCAATCTCGAAGCCGCAGGGGTAGAGTACAGCCGCAAGGGCATCAAAGTCAGTGCCTTCATGCGCACCACAAACCCCGCCATCTTTGCCGCGGGCGATTGTGCCGAAAGTGGCCCGAACCTGACTCCCGTCTCGGCCAATGAAGGCCGGATCGCGGCCAAGAACCTGCTGGCGGGCAAGGACGAGCGTGAGGTCGATTATCCGCCGATCCCAAGCGTTGTCTTCACACTCCCGCAATTGGCCACGGTCGGGCTTACCGAAACGTCGGCACGCGATAAGGGATTGGATTTCGACACCCATTTCGACAAAACAGCGCGCTGGTACTCGTCGCTGCGCGTCGGCGCCAGGCACACCGCCTACAAGGTTCTGGTCGAAAAGGGGACTGGAAATATCCTGGGCGCACACCTGATCGGCCCCGGCGCCGAGGAACAGATCAACCTTTTCGCAATGGCGATGGCTACAGGCCTGACCGCGAACCAGATCAAGGGCCTCATCTTCGCCTATCCCAGCTTTGCGTCCGACATCGGTTCGATGGTCTAGGAAGATCGGATACGCGCTGGCGGACCAACAGTAAGGACCCGGCATATGCGTTATTATCGACGTTCTAACCCTGTCGCCGAAGCCGGCGAAATCATCCAGGACGCGATATTCGCCATCACCTTCACCAAGGACGTCAAGCAGCTCTTGCGCTGCGCGGCGTAGCAGATGGGATGAGAGACCAAGGCCCTGAATCGTTCGAAGTTCGCGTTGCAGCCAAATGAGGAGACCGGTTAGCGTTGCGCCGTATCGCCATCTGGCGATCGCAGCAGCATCGGGCGGCGGAGAGTGTCGACCTCCTTCGTCAACTGCGCGCTGCGGCGGTCGGCCCTGTCGGCGCGACGTTCCGCCTCGATGGTGCGCCGCATGAGTCCGGCATTCTCGGTTGCAAGCTGTCGAATCTGGTGCTGCATATCTTCGATCACGCTGCGCTGTTCGGTGATCTTGTCTTGGATGGTGATGATCCGGTCGGGCACGCGCTGCCGCTGGCGGGCACGGGCAAGATCATCGAGGATATCACGGTGATTGGCGTAAATGGCGTTGCGGCTGACGCCTGCCTCGCGTGCGAGAGCGGCGACGGTCAAACGCTGTGTCGACACGTCAGAGGGCTCCCCGGCTCCTCCCGTCAATCGATCAAGGGCGGCGCGCAGCTTCTCGGCCGTCGCCTGCATGCGTCGGTCATGCGGGTTTGCGGCTGGCGGCTTGGCCATGGGATTCCTCCGTGGCGGAAAGATCGGACAGAATGCGCTCGCACTCGGCGATACGCGTTTTGGCGAGAACAAGGCTCGCCTCGTCGAGTCGCTGGTCAGCAATCAGAGTGAGATTGCGCTCGAGGCGAGCCTGCCAGACGGGCCGGTGACGGTCGGTGACAGCGAAGTTCGCGCAGCTCACGCAAGTGCTTTCGGTGCGCCACAGCGGGTTCGGGCCGCGTTCGTCGCCCATGCAGGCGGCGGTCTCGGTGCGATAGACGCAGTAGCCCCAATCGCAGACGCCGAGCCGCATGCCACTGTCCTCGATGAGGAAATCGACATAGGCGGCAAGTTCGCCATCGCGGGTACGGCCCCGGAAGCGCGACCGCGATGACAGCAGGCGTCCGGCCTTGCCGCCGAGGCGCGAGGTAGTGAGCAGTTCCTCGAGAGCGGATCGTGTCTCTTCGAGGGTTTGGGCATCCACGAGCTCGCCCAGATCGAAATCCGTGCCGACATAGGCGCTGTCGGTCATGATCCGGGTCACGTGCCCGAAATGATGCTGGAGAGCATGAAGGCCGGTGCGGTCGCGTTTGCCGACAAAGCGGGCGAAGGTCTTGCGGCCCTGATGCGTGGTCAGGTGCCAGGGCGAGCCGTCCTCCTTGCGAGGCAGATCGATGAAGGGAGCGAACCGCTCGTTCAGGCGGACGATGAGGGAACTGGCGGTTATGACCTCCGGGGCACGGCAGTCGACGATGCCGCTGCCGGCAAGGGAGAGCCAGAGTTCCGATCGCCCAGTCGCGGCACGATAAGGCTCCGACAGCCGATGCAGAACCTCGATGGCGCGCAGGACGGGTGGCGGCGCCGGCCACAGATGCGGGGTTCCGACCTCATTGGCGGCGGTCTTGAATATCCGTCCGCAGAGATAGGCAAAGACTTCGCTGCCATCTGCGGATGGGTGCTCTTCGATGCAGTCTGCCTCGAGCGTCAGGATCTCCGAGACCCGCGCGCCAACCAGATAGGCGATGGTGATGAAGCAAGCCTCCTGGATCCGGTTGATCAGCAGACGCAGATCCTTTGTCCGGGTCAGCGGTGCATGCCAGGGGACCTCCTCGCCATCGATGGTGGAAAAACGGAACGATGAGACGAGATTGCGAACCGCCTGCCGGTGAGTGAAGAAGGAGCGGCCCTGATCATCGATGCGGAACGGAACAGCCTGGTCGCGCAGTGCAATGACGTCATCGGCCGGCTGACCGATCAACCGGATTGCCGCCGAGACGAGTGGAACGGCGATGACGTCCGGTGTGAAGGGCAAGCGGCGAACGGTGTGGGCGCCGAATCCGGAAAACCGGCTGGCACGCTCATCGCCAAAGGGATGCTCGGGCGGCGGGAACGCGAGCTTGGACCTCTGCTGATAGAGGGCGAGCAGAAGATTGGCGTAGTCATGTCTGGTGCCGGGCCTGATTGGCGCGCCCGCGTGCGTTCGTCGTGCGGCGACGTGATGCATGAAGCGCTCGGCAGCATCACGATCCAGTTCGTCGAAACCGTGCATGGTCTGTTCGGTCATCCATCGGATCAGGACGCGAAGCTTGAGCGCTGTCGTGACGAGCGACCGTGGCCGTGCCTGTCGACGGCCCGGCGGCGGATCGACGTGTAGCGACCATATGAAGGCGCGGGCATCGTGCAGCCACCGGTCCCATCGCTGATCGGTGAAACGGCTGCCATCCGGGAGTTCGAAAGCCCAATCGATGAGAAGCTGATGGGATCGCAGATCGGGTCTCGCACTGTCGAAATACCATTGAGAGTCGGTCCAAACCGACCGCGAAGATACGCGCTGTGGGGGACCGCAACGGCTGAGGCTCCTGATGGGCGTTGGCATGATCATTCCAGTTCCGGCAAGGCTGGCATGCTGGCGGCGAGAACGCGCGCTGCCTCATGCATATCCGTGGGGAAATCCGGCAAGATGTCCTGGGTGAGAATGCGCCATGACGGCGCGTAGAGGAGGTTCCACCGCCGCGGATCGAGCCGGTCGCGGGCCTGTTCGAACCGATCGATGGCGGCAAGAATGCGGGCCAGGTGCTCCATGTCGACGGGGATGACCAGGCCGGGGCACGCAAGGCATCCGCCGAAACGCGGGCACAGGCGCTCTGTACCGTCACGGCCGGGAGCGACGGGGGCAAGACAATCGTGGCCGAAGGGAACGGTGGCACGGGTCTCGCGGGACACTGGCGCCGGCTCGTTCCGGTCATCAGGCCCGCGTACCCAGGCGATCATCAGGTCTTGCAGGCGGGCAATAGTTTGGCGCTGGAAGCGCGTCGTCTCCTCGCTCTTGAGATAGGTCTCGGTCGTTGCGGCACTGGCATGGTTCAGGATCGATTGTGCCGCAAGAACGTCGCCGCCGGACGCACGGTAATGCTCGGTCGCGACGGTTCCACGAAACAGCGCGGGAGCAAAGCTGGCGATCGGCTCACGCGGCTTGTCGGGATGGGCGGCGTTCCAATCTTCGATGCGGCGGTTGGCGCGATCCGTGAACCTCAGGATGGCCCGCCTGAGAACGGAATGTTCAATGACCTCGGTGCGGCTGCGCAGCGAGCGGCGGACGGGTTCTTTATTGACGCTGCGCGTCAGGAAGAGCCGATCCTGCTCGCCAGGCGGCGCCGTGGCCACGATCGGTTCGGTCAAGGCCAGCATCATCTCGATCAGGTTCGGCGCGGCGTACCGTCGGCGCCGATCGAACGACCGTCGCTGCGCCTTCTGAAGCCGGGCACCGGTCTTGGCCTTGGTCCATTCGACAATCGTGCGATGTTCGTCGAGCGGGTGCGGAACGAGGCAGTTGCGGCGGATGTGGCGCAGCGGTTCCGGATTGGCGGCTGTCTGGATGGCGATCGCCAGGAAGAACGGAACGAGCGTGTCGGTGGTGATGTGGAAATACTGCGCCATGGTGCGGTAGCCGCCCCAGAACCTGACGAGCGTGGCGGACCTGATCCCGTGTTCTTCGAGAGCGGCCCTGTCGGGCATGAGGCCGCCTTCGATCCGGCTGATCCGCCATATCCATCGGTCGAGCCCTTGGCCGCGCAGCGTTTTGGGCGGGAGCTCGGGACGCCGGCTGATCTCCTGCCCATGTTGAAACCGCGCCCAGATCTCGTCGATCTCCTCATAGCAGGCGCACAGGATCGCCTTGATCTGTTCCGGAGGAAGCCGCCGCCGCGGTTGCTGGTGGGTCCTCCTGCCGGGAAACGGGTTCCAGGGAATCTCCAGGTCGCGCGCGAGCACACCCGGTCGGTTGCGCTGGCACCACATGAGTAAGGGCCGAAGGACATCGAAGGCGACGGCGTGCGCGCCGCGGGGCGCGCGAGATGCCCCTTCCTTCTTGAGCCAAAGCACATAACGGCCGAGGGCCGCTGTATCGAAATCGCCGGCCATCTCGATCATCCCGTCGTCGGCAACGAAGCGGGCAAAGCGGCGGATCGCTCCCCAGGTCGTTCGTCGCGTGGTCGGTCTCTTGCCTGCGCCATACGCACGAAAAGCGTCGACGAGAAGCCGGCGCAGATCGGCAGGCAGGTCGGATAACTGATCAGAATCGAAACGCTGAGCGGCCTTGCCCCACGCATCCGTGAACATGATCGTGTCGCTGGACAACGCAAATACCGAGGTCCCCGGCTGCATCGACGCAACCGCAAGCCGGCGATCTATAGAACTTCGCCTACGGCCGGCCATGGGGCACCAGTTCGCCGTATAGATAGGCGAGGCTCTCGGCCAGTGTGTCGGCATGAAGCTCGACACAGCGCAGATAGATGGCCGTCGACTGGATCGAGGCGTGACCGAGCAGGACCTGCACGATCTTCAGCGGGTTGAGGTCGGGCGTTGTCGCCGCCTGCTTCTGCAGGCGCACCAGCATCGTCATTGCAAAGGTGTGGCGCAGCCAATGCCCCGATCCCGAAAGCCCTGCTGCCCGGAATGCCGCGCCGAACGCTGCGGAGAGTCTCGCTCGTGTTACGGGATCGCCCTTGCTGTTGAGGAAAAGCACCGCCGGCGTCCGATAGTCTGGCCGGGCCTTGCGCAGCCGCTTGACGAGGGCCGCGCGTTCCTCTCCGACATACCAGTGGGTACGGTCGATCAGACGCAAGGGCGGGTATACTGACCGCGGCCGATCACCCTTGGTGATCGTCAACGGGACACCGACAAGAGGATCCTGCTCGATATCGAGATGAGCAACCTCTGGCACCTGGCGAAGCTGCAGGCCGCAAAGTTCCTTGCGGCGCATGCCGGTTGCCAATGCCCACTCAGCGATCAGACGATAGGGCGGATGGAGATGCCGAAACAGGCATTGGAGCTGATCCACGCGAAGTGGTCGCGGTAGCCGTTCGGCTTCCGAAACCGTGAGGACGTTCGCCATCACAACTGGCGGGCGATTATCCAGATGCGCCAGCATGCCCTGCCGACGCGATGATCGCGGGGAGACCTCGACATAGTCGAACGGAAGCACGTCAATCAGGCCGCGCCGATGCGCCCATGAATAGAAACGGCAAACGGTGCGGACGCGGTCGTTCACGGTGGAGCGGGCATAGGGCCGTCCGGTATGGGGACTCGGCATCGACAGCATTCGGTTACGGTAGGCAGCGATCGTTCCTTCGTCGGCGAAGCGCCATTCCAGCCCGCTCTGCTCCAGACTGTCGAACCAGTCATGCAGGTGCTCGCTGTACGTCCGTAGCGTCTCCGTCGCATGTGAGCGGCCGGGGATGGTGGAAAGCTCGATCAAATAGCCGAGGGCCGGCTCGATGATCGACATTCGCGCATCGAGCAAAATGGGGAACCCCGCCGGAATCCCTGCAACGCCGGCGATCGCCCGCACGATCGAAACCATCCCGCTCTCCGGAGACAAGGCACCCGGAGGCGCAAAAGGACATCAACACTGCCAAATGCCTACACTGTCGATGAAACCGACAGATGACAGCATCTGAACAAAAGATAAGCGGAGCGCCTACGGCGCAAGACTTCCTTCTAATGCGAGGGGTTCCCCTCGCGCTCTCCCGTTCGCCACGTGGCAGGGGTGCAGGACTTGTCCTGCACCCCATGGAAAAGCTTGAGGTGCCGCCGCCACGTCAAGCGTTGTCCTCGCTGCGCTGCGGGAACGCTTGACCCGGACGTCTACGTGCCAAGACCTCAAAACAATGGGCGCTAAAAGACACTTCGCTGCACATGACCTAAGCCGTTCTTGGTGGTGGTGAAAGTGCCGATGTTTGCCATTGTCCTATTCCTTTTCGATGTTTCGGGCCGCGCCCATCGCGGCCTCGATGGCTGTCGAAGAGACCGGCAACGATCGGCGCGCACCTGAAAGGCCGGAATGAAATGGAGGACGGCGGTCCGGGGCTTTCTTGTATCGCGAGGAATGGCGGCGCAGCCGCCAGGGGAAGAAAGTTCCGGTCCGCCGTTGCGACAAGCCGGGCGAGGCGAAGCCGTTTGCCGGTCAGACATGCCAAATCGAGACCGCGTTGGGCGAGCTCCGTGAGATACGACGGAAAAAGGAATAGACGGGGGCATGGCGAACATGCCCACCGCCACCCGTGATAGGCTCCCCCATCGGCAGATCGATCTCGTCACGGTTCAGGGCAGCCCAATTGCCGGATCGGGAACTCCGCACCATTGGCCAGCCATCTGCCAATCTCCGGTGACCAAACGCGCGACCGGAAAATTGAGAACAGGCACGCGTCCGAATGTGGCCTTCCGCTGACAAGCTGTGCGGCTGTTGCCGGGGTTCTGCTTTGGCACCGTGTGTTGTGGGCAGGCAGGTGGCGCAGGTGCTCCGTCGTCCCGGGCCATCGCACCGAACTCTGATGACGAGAACGCGCCACCATTGCGGCCTAACACTAAACGCCGCACATCCCCTCGCACTCGTTTGGCCAGAGATCGAGCTGGCCGTGATCGGCCAGCGTCGAGAGATCGGCCTCCTCAAGGGGAACACCGGATCGGTGCAAATAGACCTCGCCACGAATACCCCGTATCCCGGTTCGGATCGCGCGGTCCACATCGATCGCATCACGCCAGGCCTCCTCGTCATGATCGCGCATGGCGCGCCATCGGGAATTGTCATGGAACGGACAACCGATGCAGGCCGATTTCGGCGGGTCGGGATAGCCGCGCTCTCGCAGCCAGGCGAGGCAGTCGCGGCGGGTCATCCGCTCTTCGATCAGCGGCCAGCGGTTGCGCTGCCAGGCCTCGCGGCTGGGCTTCATGCGGATCACCTCGTCGAAGGAAATCCCGATCCATTGCTCGACCACCGCGAAGGTAGGCGAACGTTTCCGGGTGAGCTGGACGAGTTCGCGAACCTTGCGGCAGATCGGCTCAATCTTGTAATCGCCGGTGCATTGTCGGCGGATCATGCCGATGGAGACATTGCCGCGACGGTCGACCGATCGCGCAAACGCCGGGATCGACGCCCACCGTTCACCGCGGCCGGCGGCGAGCAGATTGTCACGCATGTTGCCGGCCCCGACGATGAAGACCGGGAATGGCAGCATATTCGGCGACATGAGCCAGTCGAGATGCTCGTAGACGGCTTTCGGCTCCCAGCCGGTGTCGGCGAAGATCGCGCAATCGGGCATTCTCCTTGCCGTGACGAAAAATCCACTCCATCGAACTGATCCAATATTCAGTGGAGATGCTCTAGAAGGACCCGGATTACAGCTAGCCGCACGGCTTGACGGAGAAGAAAAAACGGCAGTGGCGATAATCCGCGAGAAGACGCCGCTGGGCCTCATCGCCATGCGCGACGAGCCGCGCGCCGATGCGGCGGAAGCGGTCGCTCAGCTTGAAAGGCTCGGCGTTTCCTCATTAATTTTAGCCGGCGACAAGCGCCGCAATCGCTGGTGAGCTCGGCGTGCCGTTCCAAGCCGACATGATGCCCGAAGACAAGCTAAATCGATCCGCGAACTGAGCGCAGACGGCTGTGTGATGATGATCGGCGATGGCATAAATGATGCCCCAGCGTTGAAACAGGCGAGCGTCGGGGTAGCAATGGGATCCGGTGCCGATGTGGCACTGGAAACGGCAGACCCAGCAATCCTGCGAGACCGGGTGACAGACATCCCAGCAATGATTCAGCTGGCCCGGGGCGCGATGACGAACATTAGTCAGAACATTACCACAGCCCTCGGGCTCAAGGCAGTGTTCCTCATCACTTCTGTGATTGGCGTCACCGGTCTCTGGATCGCGATCCTCGCCGATACCGGAGCGACGGTAAACCGCCCCGCGAGCGGCCCAGAGCCTGGGCTTCGTGACGGTGGCATCAATTACCCGCCATTCCAGATTGGGATCGGATTCAATCGCCTCGAATAATTGATCGAGCACGCCCTGCTCAAGCCACCTGTAATAAAGCTGTTTGGCCATTTGATAGGGACTGAACCGCTCCTCAGGCAAATCACGCCAGCGCGCAACCGACCGCGCCCGCCACCTGACAACAGATTGATCTTTTCCCATTGATCGTCGCGAAGAACCTCGCCATCCATCGCTGACAACCAAAAGCCACTGTTGAGTCTGATTTGGCGATCTCCGGGAATCCCCAAAGCTCAAAGTGTCACTACAGCCTAGAGATTTTGACTGTCGATCGTTGTGTAGGGGCTGAGCGATTTCTCGTCTTCCAGCAAGCTGTCAATTCGCCTTCTCTCGACAAGGAATGCCGTCAATTCGGACCCTGTGAGCCCTCTTCGCGATGGAAGGCGGACGCGCATCGGGTCAACTTTCTTTCCGTTTATGATAAGTTCATAGTGAAGGTGATTTCCAGTCGATTGACCGGTTGATCCTGCATATCCGATAATCTGACCTTGGTAAACGCGTGCTCCGGGAACCACACCGTCTGCAAATTTGCTTTGGTGGTTGAAAGTGGTCTGGTAGCCATTGGCGTGGCGGATAACGGTTTGGCGCCCGTAACCGCCATTCCATCCGGCACGATCAACAGTTCCGTCTCCAGGCGCAATAATTGGTGTGCCTCTCGGTGCAGCCCAGTCGACTCCAGTATGTGGACGTACATATCCGAGTATAGGATGGCGTCGGTTGCCGAAACCTGATGTGAACCGGCCGGAGGGAATAGGATTTCTTAGCAAAAATTGACGGGTAGCGCGTCCTTTTTCATCGAAATATTCAACGGTACCATCAGCCATCTGAAAACGATAGAAACGGTGAGTGTTACCGCCAATCCTCGCTTCGACATATAACAGCCGAGAATTGCTCGTAGCCCTGTCGTTCTCATCAGGCTGGGAGTATAAGACTTCAATCTGGTCACCCAGATCGGTAGGTGCTCGAAAATCGACATTGGGGGAAAGCAGTTGTACAAGTTGACGCGTGATCGGATCCGTCAACCCATGGGAGAGGCTGGCGCTGTAGATTCCGTCATATAGGGTTGGCGCCTGAACCGGCGTTTTTGCCAGATGCCTGCTGCGGCCCTGAAATACCTCAGACAAGGCGGAGTTGGGCTCGGGCTCATAGCCGCGGACATATTGCCTCCTGTCATCAAGTGCTACCGTCCCCACGTGTTTACCTCCTCTGTACACGCTGGCGCGAACAGCTTGGCCGGTCCGGCCCCGCGACTCGATTCCCAATCTCATGAGATCGCCCGCTTGCAGAGTCGCGGTGCCGAGCGTTTCGACAAGCGCTTCAATTAAGTCTTCTGAGACAAGCCCGACATAGCCTCCCTCTTCAAATACTTCAGCTATTCCGCGGACTGACTGAACAGTAAGAATATCTTCCGAATAGCTCGATTTTTGAGCTACCCTAATAGTTTGCTTGGCGATCGACACGTTCTGTTCCACGATCCGGACACTGGCACTCGCATCGAAGGCTGCCGAGTCGCCGCCGACGACAACGCGCTCGGGACTGGTGTAGTGGAGGGGCGCAATTTCCACGTTGCCGAGACTGATAGAGTTGGAGAGCCCGCGCACCACGATTTCGACGTCCTCGGAAGAAGGTGCGCTTGTAGTATCAAAATCAGCGGGTTCGAGCGGAAAATCTACTGTTCTCAGCCGGACAACGCTATCGACATTCGCACCATAAATGGCACCGCCGAACGAAGTGTTCTTCGCTGGCTCCTCCTCGGCAAATATCATCAAAGGATCAAAAGGAGGGTAAGTGTTATCAGCGGCGTGGCCTGTGGCTAGGGACATTTTCATCTGCACGAAAGGCTTCATCGCGATCACATCGACATCGCCAAACTTTGTGATCGTCGACACATCAATCCGGCGCCTCTCCGATGAATTCTTCCGGGCACGTGTAGGGTTCAGCCGATTTGTCTTTTTGGCAACCGGTCCATCGGAATTCGTCGCAGATCGTTCTGAACCGAGGAGTTCGGGCGCCGCCACCACTAGTTCGCGGTTGTCGAAAGCAGCGAACAAGGCCGTTCCCATCAACATGCTGGAGGTAATACCTGTAAGGAATGTACCACTCAACCATCGAGCTGATACGTCGCGCCGATCAATAGTTTTAGATCTGGCCCCAACCAACAGAGGCGGTTCGTTTCCGATCTGCGCGATAATACATTCAGTAGACTGCCCTTTAGAAAATTCATCGCTCACTGGTCGGAACCGGTCTTCCACGATCGGTCGTAGATCATACTGAGTTATCACATTCACCGAAGGCACGTTCGACCGCAGCGTCGCAGGTGGATTACTGCTAAACAAAGCGATCAACTTGCCAATGAAAGTGAGAATCGAGACCCTCATTAGCATCGTCCGTTCGTGATTTCTTCATAAGCCCGTGATCTTGAAAGCATCAATTTTTGGAGGGTGGGTTCTACCTACCGTTCGACACCGAGAGGCCCGACGGAACTTAGGCGTTATTAGACCTGCAAATGACGCCATTGCCAGCAGTTGCGACAACTCTTTATCCGGAATCGCCGAACTACGCACCAGCTTGCTGTATAACGGCAAGCAAAAAGGCCAGCGAAAAACACCATCTTGACCTCGACGTTGTATTCGCGGTGCTGTTTGCATAACCAGAGCTGCGATCAATCGACAGGCCACAGGCGAAGCACGATATCATCATCCGGTTCGCTCCTTAGGTGCTTGACGAAGCTATGGCCCGGGCGCGCAGATCGCGCTCCCCGGCGAATCGACCAATTCCGTCGACAGATACTGCCGGGCTCATCGCTTTATGTCGACTTTCAGTGAGCGGTGTTGTCCACTAAGGAGCCCTTTACTCGCTCAACGCTGCGCAGCATCCGCAACACCCTCTTGATTGTACCGGCGCAAAGGGCGTTATTTCTTCCCTTGATCCTGAACTCAAGAATGCTAGCCATACCCATCAATAATTCCTCTGCACGACGATGGTGCCCAATCTGAAACCTGAGGCTCCTAGAGGGTCAATAGCTACCGGGGAAAAACCTCGGAATCGCCCCATTTGTCCATGACGCAGACTCATCATTTCCGATCCATAGGCGGATTGCAGCGCTCGGGGATATCGGCCAAGGGCGAGCCTGTCCGCAACCGCCAGTAAATGCCGTTCAGCATTTTACGATCATCGATCCGCGGCCACGGGGATTGTCTGGAAGCAACGGTTCAATGATCGACCATTCGAAATTGGTCAGCTCTTAGCGGCATTGAGACATCGCTAACTCCTCTCGAAGCTTGGATCACTCTTCGCCGCGCATCGCTACCCGTTCATGAGTGTGTGGCCTAGCGATCTGCCGCGCTAGTAATCCGGCTAGGTTCCTTTGATAGTTGCGGTCGCGCGATACTGCGACTCCCGGATATCTGTCATCAGGCAGCCATTTTGTCGCATGTAAACGGCGGCAACCGAGGTTGAACCTCAATCAACCTGAGATGTTATGGAGGAGCACTATGATTCAATCGACAGCCGAGAGCGAAGTAGATGCCGCGAGCGCCATCAGTGTATATCCCTAAAACAGGGCTTGGGCGATGGATCGATGCGCGAATGCCGCTTCCCCGGTTGATCCACGGCTCCTTTATCTCCTATCCAGTCCCTCGCAATCTCAATTATCTTTACACGCTTGGTGGTATACTGACTCTGATGCTCGGCCTTCAGATCCTCACGGGTGTTGTCCTCGCCATGCACTACAGCGCGAACACGGCGACCGCATTCAACTCCGTTGAGAATATCATGCGCGACGTCAATTCGGGGTGGCTGCTCCGGTATCTCCATTCAAATGGCGCATCGTTCTTCTTTATCGCAGTCTACATCCACATATTCCGAGGGCTATACTACGGGTCATACAAAGCACCTCGCGAGCTTCTCTGGATATTGGGCTGCATCATATACCTGCTGATGATGGCGGCGGCGTTCATGGGGTACGTGCTTCCGTGGGGCCAGATGAGTTTCTGGGGCGCTACCGTCATCACCGGCTTCTTCACGGCGATACCCCTTGTGGGAGAGTGGATACAGCAACTGCTTCTCGGCGGTTTCGCTGTCGATAATCCCACACTGAACCGATTTTTCGCACTGCATTATCTGCTTCCGTTCATGATTGCAGGTGTTGTGGTGCTCCATGTCTGGGCGTTGCACGTTACGGGTCAAACCAATCCGACAGGCATCGAAGTCAAGCACGAGACAGATACCCTGCCATTTACGCCATACGCAACCGTGAAGGATGCATTTGGAGCCATAGTGTTTCTAATAGTGTTCGCGTATTTCGTCTTTTACATACCAAACTACTTAGGGCACCCAGACAACTACGTTGAGGCCGACTCTCTCAAGACGCCGGCGAAGATCGTCCCGGAATGGTACTTTCTTCCATTCTATGCGATCCTCCGCGCCGTGACGTTCAACATCGGACCGATCGACTCTAAGCTGGGGGGTGTCCTGGCAATGTTTGGAGCAATCGCGGTGCTCTTCTTCGTGCCATGGCTTGACACATCGAAAGTTCGATCCGCAGTGTATCGCCCATGGTATAAGGTATCTCTGTGGATGTTTGCTGCGAATGCCCTTTTTTTGGGATGGCTCGGAGCCAAACCGGCAGATGGCATATATGTCGTGTTGATGCAGCTATCGACGGGCATCTATTTCGGCTTTTTTTTGGTGGCGATGCCGGTGCTGGGGTTAATCGAGACACCTCGAAGGTTGCCCAACTCGATCACCGAAGCGGTGCTGTCCGCAACTGCGCGGAAACCTGGCGGCGCTTCTAGACAGGGTGGGGAACGCAAGCCAGCAGACCAATGAGCATGTTTGGTGAACAGGCCATAGGAGCTCTACCGTGACGGACTTCCGCGAAATCGTTGTCGATGCATGTCCGCGGAGCAACCTAACCAGGACACTCAAATTCGTACGCGAGATGGCCAAGGCATTCGACGCCAGAGTTTTCGTCGCTTCCTACGCATGGCCGAAAACGTCGATGAAGGATGTCTTGGCTCCGAACGTATTCTAGGCCGAAGAGCAGACCAGATTGATGGAACGCATGTTGGTAACCAGTCGGAACATCGTCGACAAGGTGTTAGGCGCCGAATCTGAGCAGGTCCACTGGTGTTCGGGAATTGGCGAACCTACCGCTGCAATGAAAGCGCACCTCCTGACCGCAGACTTACTGATCACGGATTCATCCGATGAAGACGAAAGCGTGTTGCCGAACCCGGCTCACGTCGCCCTTGGTTCCGGCGTGCCCGTGCTGCGCCTGGGGCGCTCGGTTGCGAACGCTCGCTTCCCCCGCATTCTGGTCGCTTGGAAGGACACCGCGCAAGCCCGACGCGCGGCTCATGATGCCCTCCCTCTGCTTGTCCGCGCCGAAAGTGTTTCCGTCGTCGGGGTCGGCGATGAGGTTTCGAGCGAACGGCTCGATGCTGTTGCGACGCACCTGCGTTCCCATGGCGCAAAGGCGCAATATTTGCACGTTTCCAACACCGCAGGAGACGCGTGCTCAAGCTTGCTTGATCAGGCCGGTAGGGAGGGATCCGACCTGATTGTGACTGGCGTTTTCGGACGCAACTCACTCGCCGAACGCGTCTTTGGGGGCGTAACCACAGAAATGCTGAAGAGCAACGAAATCTGCTGGTTCATGGCGCACTGACTTTGGATTCAGGTTTGCATCTCATCACTGACCATCAGGGCGGCGTGAGCTGTCGCACAAGCGTTCGACCCCAATCGTAGTGCGCAACAGCCTCATCCCGCAGGTCGCCCGGGTGCGGAGCGGAAAGAATCAGCAATCAAAATTGCCGCTCCAACGACAATCGCGATATCAGCAGTATTGAATGTCGGCCAATGCCAGGCACCTAAATGAAGATCGATGAAATCAGTAACAGCGCCTTGCCGCATTCGGTCGTAGATATTCCCGCTCGCACCTCCCGTTATTAGTCCCAGCGCCATGGTATGGCCGTTGGTCTTTGCATAAAGCATCCAAACAAATAGAAACCCGACTACGAGCGATGTCAGGAATGACAGCGAAGAGGGAGAGCTGGAAAAATAACCGGACAGGATTCCGAAGCTGATCCCCGTATTGTAAGAAAGCACAATATTGAGAAATGCAGTTATATAAATATCTCTTGGCGGTTGCATGATAATCTCGACGACTGCAAGCTTGGACAGTTGATCGATCGAGAACGCGAACGCCACGCAAGCGAGACCGAGGAGCACTCGAGTTGAATTTGCGGATCGCTTCACGGTCATCCTCCGTCACGTTAGGGAATGAGAGCTTCGTCGCTCTAGCTGCTTGAGCTTCAATTTCCGGCCGGCAGCTTCCTGTGGAAAGCTAGGGGCATGGATCGACACTTCACGAAGTCGTGGCCCGCCCATAATGGACGCGGGCCGCACGAGCCGTTAAGGGTTCGGTAATATCGGTTAAAATCGGACGGGGGATCGGGGAGTGACCACTCGAAAGTCGATCGCTGCTTTATGTGCGGTGGCCGCTTGGACGTTTAGCGCCGGCAGTGCATGGGCCCACCCGTCCGCGATGATGACAGGAAGCCTCACATCGCAACCGATCGGACACTATGAGTTCTGCAAGCGCAACGCTTCAGAATGCTCAATTCGCACCCGCGACGTGACGCCGCTGAAGATGTCGACGGAGCTCCTCGGGCGTCTGAAGAAGCTCACGGTCACCATGAATCAGGCCATTAAGCCGAAAAGCGACCTCGAGCTGTATGGCAAGGAAGAATACTGGACCTATCCCGTAGATGCGGGGGACTGCGAGGACTATGCGCTAGCGAAGCGCCGCGTCCTGATGGAAGACGGCATCTCAGCATCCAACCTGCTCCTGACTGTGCTGCGACGCCCGAACGGCGATGGGCATGCGGTGCTGACCGTTCGAACCGACGGGGGAGACATTGTTCTCGACAATCTCACTGACACGGTTTTGAACTGGGATGAAACCGGATACACCTACCTGAAGCGACAAGCGATCGATCATACCGGTCGATGGGTTTCGATACGAGACGGGGACACGCCGCTGGTCAGCTCCGTTCACTAGGGGCCACAGCAACTCCTGCGGTTTGCCGTGATCGTCGTCGGGTGACCGCGCCAACGGCAATGAGCAGCGCTATGGACACTACGACCGGAATGTTTCCGGCGCGGCGGAATAGTGTCTCAGTAGGCGCTGGTGCGGGTAATGGACCATTAATAACCCCGCTGACGTTCAGGGGAAGCATCTCCCTCACCCGACCATAGCTGTCGACGATCGCGCTGACACCGCTGTTGGCCACCCGGATGAGCGGCAGACCCGCCTCAAGCGTCCTCGCTCGCGCGGCAAGGAAATGCTGGTAGGGTCCCGCGGACATGCCAAACCACGCGTCATTCGTGATGTTCAGGATCCACCCTGCTCGGTCGTCGCCCGAACGTGGAAATATTGCCTCATAGCAGATCAAGACCCTCGCGGCGGGCAATCCGACAAGCTGGATCGGTGCGCTGCTCTCACCCGGAATGTAGTCGATATCGCCGACAGTCATTTTCATGGCGCCGAGAACCCTCTTGAAAGGGGTGAATTCACCGAAGGGCACCAATCGCCTCTTGTCGTAGGCTGCAACGACGCCCCCCATCTCATCGAGTGCGAGAACGCTGTTCAGCAGGGCAGGATCATCAGCGCGACGCGCAGGAGCTTCCCTGACCGCCCCGAAGAGAAGCAGGCCCCCGGTCGGTACGCTGGCGGTGAGGGCTGGATGGATGTTGCGACCAGCTTCAAACAGGACAGGATACGCCGTTTCGGGCCAGACTACGTAGCGTGGCCGATCGCTTTCACCGGACGTACTGAGCGCCAGAAGTTTGTCGAGGATTGCGTTCGCTTGGCCAGCCTCCCATTTCTGGTTTTGCGGGATGTTCGGCTGGACGATCCGAAGGCGTTGTCCATTTTCCCCGATGTCGGCCGCGGCCAGGCGCATCGCCCCGCCAGTCCATAGAGCGGCGAAAGCGATCGTTGGCACCAGGATCAGAAGGAGTGCCGCGGACCGACGGCCCAGCTTGCACTTCTCGGCGATCAGGAGTGGCAAGACCGCCAGGAGAACTGTCAGAAGCCCGAGGCCATAGATGCCCGTGACCGAAATGGCCTGAAGAACTTCATCGCTGAATCCCCATGCGTATCCAATGAGATTCCAGGGGAACCCCGTCAGTATGGCGCCGCGGGCCATCTCCGCGATGGACCACGTGGCCGGGAGGACAAAGAATGTACCTGGTCCCGATCCGCCGAGATAGCGAGCAGTCATAGCCGCGGATGCCGGAAACAAAGCCAGCAACGCCGAAAGAGCTGTCACCGCGGGCCAGGCCAGCATTCCAAATTGTTCGGCTTCGACCGCGAAGCTCTCGGTGATCCAGCTCAGGCCAACGATGAATTGACACAGGCCGAAGGCCCATCCTGCGACGAATGCAGCCAGGACGCTTGGGCTGTGGCGTGTCAGAAAGGCGAACGCGGCAAGACCCAAATATGCGAGAGGAAAGACGAAATAGGGTGCGAACCCCAGACCGCTTAGGCCGCCCATCGTGACTGCAATGGTGACGCAGTAACGATAGCGCCACTTGATCCGCGAAATCGGATCGGTTCCAGTTCGTCGTGGATGGTGCCGCACCGGGCTAACCGATGTAGCCCAGGCCCGGAAAGCGCTCGAGCAGCCAGAATGCGATCAGCGAGAGACGGCCTGTCATCATCAATATTCCCATAGCGATCATGATGCCGCCGGCAAGCACGTTGAGGATATGGCCGGCATATCGCATGCGCTTGAACCCGGCCGCGACGCTGCTGAAGGCGACCGCAACTATCAAAAAGGGGATTCCTAGCCCGACGCTATAGGCTGCGAGGAGAACTGCACCGCTTCCGGCAGATACCGCCGCAAGGGTAAGGATCGAGCCGAGCACCGGGCCAATGCACGGCGTCCATCCAAACGCGAATGTAAGTCCAAGCGTATAGGCCCCGACTGGGCCCGATATCGTCTGCGGCCCCGGCAGTCTGAAATCTCTAAGGAGCGCCGGTATCTTGATCAGTCCTGTCATCACAAGGCCGAAACAGATGAGCAGCGCCCCACCAAGGAGATTTGCCTCGACACTATACCGCAGGAGAATGCCGCCGAACGCCTGTGCGCCAAGCCCAAGCATCACGAAGACGGTGGAGAACCCGGCTATGAAAAATAGCGCTGACCAGACAACCTTGATGCGATCGGCGAGCCGCTTGGACGCCGGATCGACGCCGCTGGATACGAACGAAAGATAGCCCGGCACGAGCGGGAGAACGCATGGTGAAACGAATGATATGGCACCCGCCAAAATGGCCGTGAGAAGTCCGACGGCTGAGACATCGATCGCCAAGGCTGTCGTCCTTCCTCTGTCGACTGCAATCCCCGATTCACCCCATTTGTGTGTCGGTATAAATGCTCAAGCGACATGAGGTTCAATGGGAGCCTGGATAAGCCTGCCGTGACATTGCGACGCGCAGTCGCAGTAGTGTTAACTTTACATCAAGGTTAACAATCGATTCTCCTTCTGCGTGGGGCATCCGGAGAATGAGATATTGCGGTCCAAACCGAAAGCCGCTTTCGAGCGACGATCATCGAACGGCCATCGGCGTGTGCTCGCGATTCTCGGCGCAAGTTGGTTCGTGTTCGGCTTCGCATCGCCCACGGGGATCCAGGGCACCAAATCCGAGTTGGGAATCGCTCCCAGGCCGGATCGCTGGGCGGTATATGTCGAGCAGGCCGACACCTGCTCTCATGTGAAGGATCTCCGGCTGCCCAGTGCCGCTATTCCTGGCGATGACGAAAACCTGGATCTGGTGCTCGGCGGTCAACGGGTCAATTTGCGGGCGGATCGAGAGGTTTCTTCCACGTCCCAGCGGGTGGTTGAAGAAGCGAAGAAACCACGTCTGGTCAGCGTAGCGTATCGGAAAAACCTGGAGACCGCCGTTGGAGAACAGGCGTTGGCTTCGCGGCTACTTTCGTCGGGGACCGACGCGTCATACTTTCTGCGGGGCTTTTCAAAACAGGCAGATCCCGAAATGGTGGCGGGCCTGTCTACGTTTCATAGCCCAGCAGACGACCGTCTGGCCGGTGTGCCGGCGGCGCTCGCCGACCTGGTCAACAACGATGGCGCCGACATCCTGGCCACGGCCTACGCCCCAAAGGATGAATTCCATGCGTCTTCCAATGCCTTCGCGGCTTTACTCGGCACCGACGAGACAGCCGGTCGCTTCGTTCCGCCCACTATGGAAGGTGACCACGATTGGATGAAGCAGCCTTTGCCGGAATCCGTCTTCTCGACAGCCGAGCAAAAGTGCCTTGCCACCGCAATTTTTTTCGAGGCTCGGGGCGAAGAGGTGAGGGGGCAGGCCGCTGTCGCGCAAGTCATTCTCAATCGGGTGCGCAACCCTGCATATCCAGCAAGCGCCTGCGACGTAGTTTATCAAAATGACAGCTGGATCAACAAATGCCAGTTTTCCTTTGCCTGCGACGGCATTCCGGATGTCATTACAGATCGACGGGCGTATCGTCTAGCTAAGGACGTGGCCATGGCAGTCACGGGCGGGAAGATATTCTTACCCGAGGTGGCGTCATCGACCCATTACTACGCCACCTACGTCAGCCCGCGTTGGGCTCGCTCCATGGAGCGCATGACCCAAATCGGTTCTCATATTTTTTTACGCACATTTGGCGGGGGGTGGAGTTAGATCATTGTTAGGGACTATTGGTACGAAATCCCCAGTCGAGCGTAAGAGAACTTTTGTAACGTGGCTGTTGGCACCAGCCTGGCTGACGATACTTATCGCAACGCAGCCGGAAGGCTTTGAAACGCTGGGCTACAGCCTGATCGAGTTTCTCGGATTCTTCCTAGTGTTTGCTGCCGTTCTCGGAAGGCTCTGGTGCACTCTATATATTGGAGGTCGGAAAGATCTTGACCTGAGCCCCCCAAACTTCCTCCAGATTTTGGTAGAGTCTGCCACGACACGGAGGCGGACGAATTAAGCGTTCACGGAAGAACAGATTATCGGGATATTGAAGGAGCAGGAGGCGGGCGCGAAGACAGCCGATGTCTGCCGCAAGCACGGCATCTCGGATGCAGCCTTCTACAAATACAAGGCAAAGTATGGCGGCATGGAGGTGTCCGACGCGCGCAAGCCGAAGGCCCTGGAAGATGAGAACGCAAAACTCAAGAAGCTTCTCGCCGAGAGCATGCTGGACAATGCGTTCCTGAAGGATGTCGCTTCAAAAAAATGGTGACGCCCGATGTGAAGCGGGATGCGGTGACTCATGTCTGTGCACAGCACGGGGTGAGCCAGCGTCGGGCGGGCGAGGTTCTGTCGGTGGACCGGTCGAGCATGCGATATCGCAGCGTGCGGCCATTCGGGAGGCGATGAAGAAGCTGGCTTCCGAGCGCCGCCGTTTCGGCTATCGCCGCATCCACGTCATGTTCGGCCGGCAGGGGATCGTCATGAACCTGAAGAAGCTACGACGTCTCTATCGGGAGGAGAGTTGACGGTTCGCAAGCGGAGCGGCCGCAAACGAGCCTTGGGGACGAGACGCCCTCTGGCTCTGCCGTCGCGTCCTAACGAGCGCTGGAGCCTAGACTTCGTCAGCGATGCCTTCACCGATGGCCGCCGCTTTCGGGTGCTGGCTGTCGTCGACGACTTCACCCGTGAATGCCTTTGCCTGGTCGCAGACACATCCCTGTCAGGCGCAAGGCTTGCCCGCGAGCAGGAAAGCCTCATCACCAAACGGGGGAAGCCGAGGACAACTGTCTCGGACAACAGCACGGAGATGACCAGTATGGCCATCCTCAAATGGTGCCAGGAAACTCAAGTCGAATGGCACTACATCGCCCCCGGCAAGCCGATGCAAACGGATGTTGTTGAATAGCCCCTTCTGCTCACGGAGCGGGCTTTTCCACCGCCTTTCTCCCCTTCGGTCGGGGTCGCCATCGCGAGGTGAGGTCGGTGTACGCTGCTTCGGCCCTCTCCACCCTGGATCTCTCCTCGGCTCGCTTGGCGGGGATGTTGTAGTCGTAAGCCGTGCCTCGACGTGCGTGCCTCGTCGGCAGGCCGGCGCGCAGCTCGGCCGTCCTGAACTTGCGGGCGAGCAAGGCCGGCCGGGCCCAGATGTAATCGGCATCCTTGCTCAGCATGTGCCAGATAATCATAGCGAGCTTGCGCGCGGTAGCGACTGCCGCGATGTACTTCCCGCGACGCGATGCGATCCGCCTGTAAAAGGCGCGCAGTGGTCCCGGCGAGCGCGCCGCCGCCCATGCCGCTTCGACTAGCATCCCCCGCGTATGGCCACGACCCTGCTTTGTGATGCGGCCATGATAAGCGGGCCCCTCACCAGACTGCCTCACGCTCGGGTTGAGGCCCAGATAGGCCACGAGCTTCTGCGGATCGCTGAACCGCCGGATGTCGCCGATTGCTGCGGCAACGCTTGCGGCGACGGTGACGTCGATGCCGGGCAACGTCATCAGGCGACGGATTGTGGGGTCGTGAAGGGCCTGCGCGGCGATATCCGCCTCGACGACAGTCAATGCCTCGGTGATCTGGCCAATCAGAGCCAGGTGGCGATCAATGGCGACCCTCTCGTCTTCAGGCAGTGTTTGCTTGGCGAGCCATTTGCGCCCACTGATACCCACGAGATTGCCGTGCGGACATGGCGGGATCAGGTGTGCATGAAGTATGGACTGGATCAGATTCTTCAGCCGGGACCGTTGCCGCACCAGTTGTGTCCGTCGCGTGACTTGTCTTCGCAGAGCGAGTGTCTCCGGGTCAGGGACCCAGACCTCCGGCAGGAAGCCCGAGGCATAGAGCTTGGCCAGGACGGATGCGTCGATCGTGTCGGTCTTCACCTTCGCATGGGCTATCATGTGCACCTGCTTCGGATTGGCGATCACGATACGATTGACGTAGGGTGACAGCACTTCCGCAACGGCCGCGGCATTCCCAGTTGCCTCGATCACAACATGATCGTCATGGGTGAGCTCCCTTCTAGCGAACTCCTCCAGCTTGTTGCGCAACATCTGAACACGGCCGAGCTTGACGATCTCGCCATCAAGCAACGACACGACCTCGGCGGCTACGCGGTGTATATCCATGCCGATAATACGCATGGTTCCCTCCATCGTTGGTCACAAACAGGGAGCCAGCGGGCAACACGACAAATACGGATCCGCGCTCGCAGCGCATCCGGGCGAGTCGTAGGGGCGGCTAGATAACGTGCTCGAACTCTCAGTTCATCTGCATACGACGGCCTGCCCGCACTTGCGTGCTCCCGGTGCCCCATGGCCCGGATGCGCCAAGTCTAACCGACATGGCGACCGAACAAACGCGGGCACCAAGGACAACATGCCGGATAATGGCTTCGTCGAAAGTTTCAACGGCAGTTTCCGTGACGAGTGCCTCAACGAAACCCTGTTCTCGTCGCTTCTCCAAGCACGGGATGCAATCAACGCATGGAAGGAGGACTACAACCGCAACAGACCCCACTCATCGCTAGGCAACATCACGCCCAACGAGTTCGCAATGAAGATGGCTATGGAAAAACAGGCCGCATGAGGCCAGATTAGAAACCCAATACTCTCCCGAAAACTGGAGGGAACTCGGGTCTCACGTCATCGATCATTGGATCGCCTTCGCCCTCTTCGCGTGCGTCGGCATTCATATGCTCTACGCGGCAATATGGGGTTCAACGGACAACCCACCCAAGGGAAGATCGCTCGCCGCCCTGATGGCGACGGCGGTCGGAACCAGCATCGACGCCATGGCGGTGGGTATCTCTCTCGCGCTCCTTCAGGTCAACATCGTCATCGTCGCGATAGCAATTGGGCTTGCCACCTTCGCGATGTCCTCGGGAGGCATGCTTGTCGGGAGGCTGATTGGCAATCGCCTCGGCAGGCTAGCCGAACTTATTGCAGGTCTTGCACTTCTCGGTTTGGGGACGATGATCTTGTTCGAACACCTATCGCCGATGTAAAAAGACACGTGAAATCGTGACCGTGCAACAGTTTAGCGGCGTCGCCTTCCAACAACCAGCTGCGACATTTGAACACTTGAACCTCAACCCGCTCGAGGTCCTACCTTTCCACTAGCGGGGTGCAGTGGTGCACTCGAATAGGTGGATATTAGGATGTCAGGAACGCTACTTAACTCGCATGGGCCAGCCGACAAAGCTGCCGGGGCTCTTTGTCCACATTGCAGGGTCGACCTCGTTATGAGCGAGCGTCAGGGTATCGAAATCGACTACTGCCCGAAATGCCGCGGCGTGTGGCTGGACCGAGGCGAACTCGACAAGATAATCGAACGGAGCGCGGCGGAAGAGGCCCAGTACGCCCAGGGGCAAGCAGGTCGCGGCCGTGCGCAGGCTTCCTCACGCAATACATCGAATGACTGCCGCGGAGATCACCGCCGCGACTATAGCGACCACGATCGTCATGGCGGACACCATGGTCGAAGGCACGGTTCGTTCCTCGGCCGACTATTCGACTGACACCCCATCTGGAACGGAATCATGAAGGCTGCGCGCATTGGTCAGCTAGGGTGGTACGCCATTGCCGTGTTTACAACGGCCTCGCCGGTTTATGCCCAATCGATTGAGCGAGCAGAGGTCGAGAAGATCGTCCGCGAATACATCATCCAGAACCCGGAGATCATCGAGGAAGCACTTACGGAGCTTGAGAAGCGGACTCAAGCAGCTGAGGCCGAGGCCAGGTCACAAGCGATAGTGGCCCAGACTGATGCACTGTTCCGATCGAGCGACGATGTGATCCTGGGAAATCCAGACGGGGATGCTACACTCGTCGAATTCTTCGACTTCAACTGCGGCTATTGCAAGCGGGCGGCACCTGACGTCAAGGCCCTTGTCGCCGAGGATCCCAAGCTGCGGATCGTCTTGAAGGAGTTTCCCATTCTTGGGCCGGGCTCGGTGGAGGCCGCGAAAGTGGCCTTGTCCGTGAAGCGCGTTGCTGGGGACGCCGCCGCGCGTGATTTCCATGTCAGATTGATGGAAATGCAAGGACAGATAAACGCTAGCCGGGCCTTGGACCTGACCGAAGAGATGGGACTCGATCGCAAGAAGCTGTCTGAAGAAATGGCTACACCAGCGATCGAGGCTATCATTGCGACAAACCTCGCGCTGGCTCAGCGGCTCGGCCTGACAGGGACGCCTTCGTTCGTCGTAGGAGATCAGATCATCGAGGGAGCCGTCGGTAAGGAACCGCTAGCCGGTGCGATCGAAGCGGTCCGCCAGAAATGAGGTCTCTGAAGACCAATCCTCTGCCTATTTTGGCGTCAACCCTGCTATACAATTTCGGTACCGTGGATTGAGGCACCTCGCAAACGCGGCCTCACTGTCTCACCCGACGATCAGCAGCAACCGACACACCATGCCATGTCGCTTGGCAAGAAAGGTTGGCGCTGGATGCATCAGATACCGCAGCGTTTGACATTCCTGCGCCAGTGGCTCGCCAACCCCCTGATGGTAGGGGCGGTGCTCCCTTCAGGGACGTCTCAGGCCCGCTTGATGACACAGGCAATCGACCAGAACACGAGGTCAGTTCTCGAACTCGGACCCGGCACCGGCGTCTTCACCGAGGCTCTCCTCAAACGTGGTTTGGTGCCGGAACAACTGACGCTGGTCGGACTGGACGCGAGTTTTTGCCAACTTGCTCTCACGCCGATTTCCTGGCGCTCGCATCGTCCAGGGCGATGCGGCGCGCTTGTCCGCGGCGGGCGTCGGGAGAGATGTCACATACAGTGCGGCTATCAGCGGGTTGCCACTCCTTTCGATGCCCACCCGTACGATATTTCGCATCGTCGAGGGCGTGGCGCGCAGGCTCGGGCCGAGCGGCAATCTCTATCAATTCACCTATGGCGCTCGGTGCCCGATTGCGCACGCCATACTTCAGAGGCTGGGCTTGGAGGCGAGTTTGCTCGGGACCGTCATGTGGAACCTGCCCCCGGCGTCGGTCTATCGGATTTCACATACTCGGGTTGATCCGAAGGTGACATCGACTTCCGAACCGAATGTGGCGGCAGACGCCCATACATCTCTCATACCTAAGCAAAACCCGACCGCGATGTGTTGGGAAGGGGAACGGATTTCACGTCAATAGAAAGATAAAGGAGCTCAATATGTTCACGATACGCGAGATGCTGGCCGGCACAACGGCTTTTACAGCCTTGGCGGCACTACCTGCGCGAGCACAGACTGGTGTCAATCATGAGGTCCAGATGCTAAACTAGGGGGAAGAAGGGCGCAATGGTGTACGAGCCGGACTTCGTAGCTGCTTCACCCGGTGATACCATAACCTTCATTCCAACTGACAAGTCCCACAATGCCGAGAGCATAAATGGGATGCTGCCCGAAAACGCGCTCCCGATCAAAGGCAAGCTGAATGAACAGAGCACCATCACCATCGAGAAAGAAGGCGTCTATTGCGTAAAATGTGTCCCGCACTACGGAATAGGGACGGTCATGCTTATCGCCGTAGGCGCGCCAAGCAACCTGGATGAAGCCAGGACGGTTGAGCATCCGCCAAAGCAGAAAAGCTGTTCGACGAGCTGTTTGCTGAAATTCCCGCAGCTTGATCCATTCCGAGTGGGCGCCAAGCAACCGTAGATGGAAGCAGAAGATCATCCGGTAACGAATTGCACTGCTACCATCTACGGGAAGAAAAGCGTCGTAACACCTTCAAGACGATGTTTCGATGCTTGACGACTATGGCTTCGCTCTGTCCGACAACAATCGTTCGACAATAGTCTCGCCGTCCGGCCCTGCTCCCATGATCAGCGCCGATGCTCGGTTGCGTTGCCATGGCCGGCCAACAAAGTAGATGCCTTTCACCGGTGAGATACCGGCTTCGTGCAGGAGTGCTCCGTCAGGCCCTTTCGCGTCTTCGATATCGAGCCAGGTTGCGTCGTCCCGATAGCCGACTGCCCATATGACAGTCCGGATGACCGCCGACGTGCCGTCGGCAAACCGGGCCGCGTGACCGCTTGCTTCAATGAGACGTGGCAGCACCCGGATGCCTCGCTTCGCTAGGCTCTCAATGCTCCGGTCACGGTCAGGGAACGCATCGGATTGTCTGAGCTTTCTGCCAATCCGCGACTCCGCGGGGGCTCTTAGCAAGCCAAACAGGTTGAGCCACCACCAGATGGACTTGCCAAGCACTCGCTCGGGAAAGAGCTTGCGAGGCTTGCCCATCGCCAGCAGGACGGGCTGCCTTTGTCGCACTTCCACAGCGATATCCCGCCCGCTTGCTCCATCACCGACCACCAAGACCGGACCGTCGGGCAACTGGTTCGGATTGCGGTAGGTTTCGGTGGTCAGCTGGAGCGCCTCGTGTCCGAACTGCGCCGCGACCTTTGGCACAAGCGCGACCTGGAACGCTCCGGTCGCGACGATCACCTCGCTGGCACTGATACGCGATCCATCGTCAAACGCAGCTTCAAATCCACCGTCTCCAGCCTTCGAGAGGCGGATCAGACGTCGACCAAGCTGGATCGGCAGTCGGAAACGTGTCACGTATGCTTCAAGATAGTCGGCGAACTCGTCGCGGCTCGCATAAAGTTCCCGGTTGCCCGCCAGGTCCAGTCCCGGTAGGGCGCTGAACTGGCGTGATGTGAACAACGACAGCGAGTCATATCGCTCCCGCCAGCTATCCCCGACCCTACGATGACCGTCGACGATGACAAACGGCACGCGGGCATTCTTCAGGTGATACCCGGCAGCGAGCCCCGCCTGTCCGGCTCCGATCACTAAGACAGGTCTTTCCATCAGACAACGACGACTTGGGCTCCTACGGGCACACGCTCGTAAAGATCCTCAACATGCTCGTTCACCATCCTGATGCAGCCGTTGGAAACAGCCTTGCCGATGGTCCAAGGCTCGGTCGTTCCGTGAATTCGGTAGAGCGTATCGCGGCCGTTACGATAAAGGTAGAGAGCCCGTGATCCCAATGGGTTGTTAGGGCCCCCTGGCACGCCGCCGGCATAGCGGGCATATTTCCCCGGATCGCGGCGGATCATGTTGTCCGTCGGGCGCCAGGACGGCCATTTTGCCTTCCTGCCGATCACGGCGGAGCCGGTAAAGGCAAGTCCCGCCTTGCCGACACCGATCCCGTATCGTCGGGCAGAGCCTGCACCACCGACAAGGTACAGGTACTTCTCGCGTGGAACCACCACGATCGTTCCTGCCGGGTAGTCATATGGCGATCTTACGTTCTGTGGCAGGAAGCGTTCTTCCAGCACGAACTTGCGCCTTGCGGTGTGTGCAAGGGCCTGACCGGGCACCGCGAGCAGCACGAACATTCCGAGGACGAGCATTCGCCTGTCGATCCGTCCCAAGGAACCATTATCAATTCTTTTCGGCTCAGTGTTCATGACCGTCCTCACCCTGGGGAGGAGCGACGTCGGGAACGAGCTTTTCTATCTTCGCACCTTCCTTGAGTTCAGCAATGATGCGCCTCTCCTCGGCGGCTTTCAGAGCTTGTCGTATCTGCGGCGCCACGGACTCAAACGACGGGGCAGGACGATTTCGGGTTTCCTCGAGCAGAACGACGTGAAATCCGAAGGCGCTTGCAACCGGCGTCTGCGTGTATTCACCAGGCTGTAGATTGGCGGCCGCCGCATCGATCTCCGGCAAGACCTGGCCTTCCGCCACAAAGCCGAGGTCTCCGCCCTTGACCCTGGAGACTTCGTCGGCTGAATGCTCCCGCGCCAGCTCCACGAACGCCTTTCCCTCCTTCAGCGCCTCAATGACCTCAACGGCATCGCCCTCGCTGTCAAGCAAGATATGGCGAAGCCGACGCTCGGTCACCGGCGGAATCCTTGCCGCCTGTTCGTCATAGGTAGCCCTGACGATGCTGTCGGTCACCGCTTTTTCAACCCGTTGCTCCAGGAAAAGGGCGCGCAGCGTCTGATCTTCAAGAAACGCCAGCTGCCTCTTGTAGGCGTCCTGCCCGGTAACGTTTGCCGCACGGGCAGCGGCTGAGACGATCTTCATGTCGATCAGTGCGTCGACCAGGATGGAACGCCTCGCATCAGGCGGCATCTGGGCGAGCTGCGGCCCGTACATCTGCTCGGCGAGGGCAAGATCGTCCGCCGTGATATCCTGGCCATTCACACGGCCGACGATATTCGTGTCCTGAGCCAAAGCCGCAGATCCAAGCGGAAAGGACAGGGTCAGGATCATCGCGCGGACAAGAAGGCCGGCATTCTTCCGTCTCCGGTTCCCGATCGTACTATTCATCGGCGCCTCCTTGCTGTTTCGCGGCGGTGACGAGCGGATCGATAATCTCACTGAACCGCTCGATGCTCAGTGTGCCTTTTTGCATCTGGCCATTGATGAAGAAGGTCGGCGTCGAGTCCACTCCAAACGACTTGCCTGCCTCGGCAACGGCAGAGACCTGATCCAGCAACTCTTGGTCTGTGAGGCATTTCTCGAAATCGGCGGAGCTCATCCCCGTCATGCCCATCACTGACTTGAGCGCCTCGGTCCCGTCGGCAACTCGCGCCCAATTGTCCTGCGTGCGGTAAAGCAGATCGATGGTGGGATACCACTTGTCATCGCCCATGCACCGCGCCAGCATGAATCCGGCCGAAGACCGCGGATCGAACGGAAACTCCCGCATGATGAAGCGGACCTGACCCGTATCGACATATTTTTTCTTGAGCTCGGGCCACACATTTACATGAAAGGTGCGGCAATGGGGGCAGGTCAGAGACGCGTATTCGATGATCTTAACCGGCGCGTCCTCAGGCCCGAAGCTCTTTTCCGGCAGCGGCCCCGGGGCCAGCAGCGCGTCGGTTGACGGTTGCGCCAACAGGTGGGCGGGATAAGTCGCGACCATCCCGGTCGCAGCCATGCCAAAAATCAGATTGCGGCGTTTCATTTTAGATCCTTTCCTGAGGACGATCTTGTGCAAGCTCTAGCCCCTTGAGATGCAAGGGGCCTCTCGCTAGAAAAGTGCATTTGTTCCGGTTCGAACGATGATGGGGGTCGGCGTTGCGACGCGGTCGTACAAGTCGATGATGTCCTGATTCACCAACCGGACGCAGCCGCTCGAAACCGCCTTGCCAATGGTCCAAAATTCGGGTGTCCCGTGAAGACGATAAAGTGTGTCTTCGCCATTTTGGAATATGTACAGCGCTCGCGCGCCAAGCGGATTTTTGAGGCCAGGCGGCTGGCCGCCGTTTTCCGCGCTCCACTTTTCCAGCTCCGGCTGGCGTGCGATCATCTCGGCTGGAGGCGTCCATTTCGGCCACCGCTGCTTCCACTGGATCACGCCTTCACCCGACCATTCGAACCCCTGCCGGCCAAGACCGACGCCGTAACGCATGGCCTTGCCACCGGGCCGGACGAGATAGAGAAAGAAATTTCTTGTATCCACGACGATCGTACCGGGGCGCTCACCGGTCGGGTCGTCGACCAACTGCCTGTAGAAGCGCTTTTTGAGCTTTGACAGGTCAACGGCTGGGATCGGGAAATCCTCTTCCGGCATGGCGCGATACATGGAGACATGGGATGGGTCGATGGCGGGTTTCTCGGGCGCCGGCGCCCCGCCAGAGCCTCCCGTGGTCGAGCAAGCGGGCAAGGTCAGTCCGCCAGCGGCCGCCGCAGCCAAGCCTAGAAATTGTCGGCGGGAAGGAGTCGTACGAAAGTCTTTTGAGGTCACTGTTCCACTCGCAATAAATCATCGAAAGTCCGGTGCTTGCCGGGCAAGCGAAGCCGAAAGGAAGGAACACGCATCACGCTGCGGGATCCGGCGCGTGGCCAGATCGGCGCAACGCTCGCGCGCTCTCGCTTCGAGAAATTATCGGGGCGGTGGGAAATCCAGAGAAATGAGGCCGGGACGGATCGCTCGCGTAAGCCTCTCGGGAAGCGATCGAGGTACTCCACCGACGTCAGGTACATGCCATTCCGCAAGCCAGTTGCACCCGTCATGGCACTTCGCTGCCGCGTCGGGTGAAACAGGTGCGGCGTTGTCATTGCTGCCGCCCACCGCATCCCCCGCGACTAGCGACACGATCGTGACGGACTGCTCGCTGGTCGTAGCCGTCGGCAGCGCCACGTGGAGACCGACGAAACAAAGCATCAGGAAGGCGAGTAGTGTCCGTCCCATCGCATCACTCATCCGGCGAGTGAGGGTCGGCCAATGCAGCATCGGGACGGCTGATCGGCACTGATGTCAGCGAGGTTCGCTTGGCGAGAGCGGACTGCCCGCCGCGTTCCAGCATTTTGCGAAAGCTCGGATGCATGCCTCCGTCGGCATAGGCATGTGCGGAAAGCACATTGCCAGTCGAAAGAAGATCGTCCATAGCGATGCGATCGGATTGCTGCCGTCCAGCGACCAACGGATCAGCAGCGATCAGTGCTGGCGGACATGACGCCAAAGGGTCCTGTGGATCTCCACCTTCGAGCTCCCTGTCGAAGACGTAGCGTCCTTCGCAATAGAAAACCTTAGGTTGCCGGCGTGTTACCTCAAATATGTCGTAGCCTTGCTTCAGGTTGGTCCAGAACGGAAAGTTCGAATCGTTCTTATGTTTGGCCATGTTCTGCGGCGTCATCCGAAACGGAAACGCTTGGACTTGGAACGACCCTTGGCCACCTTTCAGCGCCTCACGAGCAACCGCGTAGATTTCGGCAACCCCTTCGTCGGTGAGCGCATAACACCCCGATGAAGAACACGCTCCGTGCACCATAAGCGATTCCCCTGTATAGCCGAGTGCTGCTTCGAGCCTGTTCGGATAACCAAGATTGAACGACAGATAGTACTGGGAGTTCGGGTTCAGCATTCCCGCGGCCACATCATAGAACCCTTCAGGAGCCTGGCGGTCCCCGTCCCGCTTTTTCGGGCCGAGCTTTCCGGACCAGCGACACATCGGGTAGGTCTTGAGAAGGGCGTATCTGCCGCTGCGATCCCGTTTCCATATCTCAAGTTCGCTCTCCGGCTTGAAAATCCGTACGAGGATCGGCGCGGAAGGCGACATGGATTTGCGCGACATTTCTGCCACGAGCATTGCGGGGATTGCACGGGCTGCCTTACCGTCAACATCGAGGACAGTCGAAACGCACGCGCTCAAAAGGAGCGCAACCAGCGTGACTCCCCCTATTCTGACAGCGGTGAACATCATCGACAACCATATTTATCTACGCGGGCCCTTTTCGGCAACGCTTGGCAGAGTCCAACCATCATAGTTAAAAAAAAGTTTCCGCCAACGAATTTCCTCGCAGCAAAGAAGCACAGAAATGAGAGGTTGCCTGCAAGAGACAGAACATTACTGAATGTCGCACTAAATGCTAATCGCGATAGGGCCGCCAGTTGGCCATACCCAACTCGTCAACTAGTCTAGTGACCAGCCTCCTCTTCGACGATAACCATCGTATTAACTTTGCCGTTTTCTCCGAAATCGAGCGTCAGATCAAATGTGTCGCCAGGCTTTAGCGGCTTCCTCAGTCCTGAAATCCAGATATGCTCGCGCCACGCGGCAAGTCCCAGCGGCTTGCCTGGGCTGAGCGTGATACGGGTGGGCCAAAGTTCCGTGCCGCCTGCATCGACACGGAACCTCACAGTCTCGGCGACGGATGTTTCCGCCCCTATCAAATGTGCTTTTTCCGTCCCTTGATTTAGAATGGCTCCATATACCGGTATGCTGACAACTCCTCCCAACGGCGGCGGTGACCAAACGTGGCCGATTGAGATTTGGCCCAGTTTGTAGCTGTGAGCAGACGCGCCGCCTGCGACAAGAACTGCCAGAAGGATGCCCAAGAATAGCGACCGACTGAACCATGACCAGGTTTTGAATGCCGATGTCGCATCCGACCGAACTCCGTTCCAGTATTGCGATTGCCGTATGCTCATCGGGCTATCTTCTCGGTGCATCATTATCAAACTCCTGAGTTGATGACGTCGTCAGGCGCTGGTCCGTCTCGTCAGACCCTTTCGAAAGATCCCGTGCCGCTTCGATTTCCTGATATGACAGATTCTTCTGTCGAAAGAAGGTGTAAGACAGCGTCACTTCACGGAAAATACGCGCGTCTTCATCTTTCAGCATCTGCTCATCGAGATACAGAACCAGAGGCATCCGTGCACTCTGACCGGGCCCCAACTTCTCTTCCGTAAAACAGAAGCATTCGATCTTGAAGAAAAAAGGAGCTGTCTGATACGGTGTGACGTTAAACGTCGCCCGTGCGACGACAGTCTCGTTAGAAACGTTTTTTGCGTAATAATAGACCTTGGTGGGTACACCGAATTTTGTCTCTACGCTTCGTTGCTCAGGGCGAAACTCCCAGGGAAGGTCCGGCGCGACATTTGCATCGAAAAACACTTGGACCGTCTCGTTGCTTGTCGCGGTCGGCATCGATCCATCGACCGATCGTTGAACCGTCCCGCCATAACCTGTCAGGTCGCAAAACATTCGGTATAGAGTAGGTGAATACGCTACGAGTCCTGTCATAGCAACTAATATCCCAGCACTGGCGATCACAGGCCAAACTTTTTGCGAGCGATGTCTCATGGTAATGAGCTCCTCTGATCGTCTCGACCAAGGAGGTTGTTTGATGACTAACGATCTGGCAACGCGACATCGAGCCGCGCGGACTCTTGACGCAGTGGTTCCGGCTATATTGGCATCGCTAAGCGTCAAACAACCGCAGCCACCGAAGCTCCCCGGCCTATTGAATATTTTCTAGGCATCGGGGAGACTTAATTCGTTCACAGGGAAAGTTTTTTGCCATCGCCATGCCTGAAGCATCGGAATGCCTTACCCCCCAAGAATCCCAGATCCTTTCCCGAAGTAGACGTTGTAGGAACTGGGTGATATGTGGTGTTCTGGTAACCTTCGTTGTTACCGTCTACTGGATAAGTTTCAGGCATGTTCGCACAGAAGCTAACCAGTCCGTAACTTCCGTCGACATTGATCACCACCCAATCACTCACTCTTGAGTGGCGTCTTGTGCGCGGCAGTGGGATGATGAGGCGACCCTGATTGGACTAGCCCGTTTTCTATGATCTTGCGCCTGACGTACTTTATTTTGATCGTACCGATTGCCTACCTGGCGTTGTCGTCGGCGTTTCGATTGGTGTGCCTCGGGCTTGGTCATAACAACCTTGAGATGCTTTACGGCGGCACCGCGATCTATCTGCTTACGCTGGCGTCCGCCGTGGAGGGCGCGTGTTTCCTGGCGGAGGACATCAGAAGTTCGTCGCCCACATTCACGAGGCTTACCCATCGATTCAGATCTTCTCAAGACTGACGCTTCAGATACTGAAGCGTGTCCCATTTATTGGGCCTCATAGCCTGCGGCCTTGAAGAAGTTTCGGCATTCGGTGGCGGAGAAGAAATTCACGATTTCTCCGAGAGCCTTGCTGATGGCATCGAGGCTGCGTGCTTTCGCAGCAGCGCCTTCAGCTTGGAAAAGACCATCTCGATGGGCTTGAGGTCGGAGCTATAGGGCGGCAGGAGGAGGATCCAGGAATCTTCTACCTGACCATTTGCTCGGCTTTCTTGCTTTTGTGAAAGCTGACATTATCGAGAATGACGATGTCGCCTGGCGATAGCGTCGGAGCCAGTTGGGTGTCGACCTAGGTCTCGAAGATGAGGCCGTTCATCGGCACGTTCACGATCCATGGCGCGGTTCGGCCGTGACTGCGCAAGCCGGCGATGAAGGTCTGTGTTTTCCGTGAGCCGAACGGCGCATGGAAGTTGAAGCGCTGACCTTTGGCTGAAAGCAGTTTACATTTCATCTACGCGAAATGAAGCTTTTGGTTCAAATGCACATTCGAAAATTGGACGTATCTTGGAAGAATTTTCCTAGGCTACTCGTGTACCAAAACCACGGGGAGATGGTCTATGTTGAAGTTCTCAGTCGTTGTTTTTATGCTTGGCGTCTCGGCGATGTCCGCTAATGCAAATGCGTTTCACCTGAATCCGGATCAACGGGCAACCACGAGTATGGCTACATTCGGATCGACGACGATTCCGATAGGCTACTATGAGTACTGTCAACGATATGCGGAACGGTGTGAGAGAACCGCGCAAGGTAGCAGCGTCAATCTGACGCCAAATCGCTGGAAGCAGCTCGTCAGTGTCAATTCAGAAGTCAACACATCAATAATCCCAAGAACCGATCCCGAGATATTTGGCGTAGAAGAACGGTGGGTATATCCTGACGGCGTGGGCGACTGCGAAGACTACGCCCTGCTTAAGCGGAAGATCCTCAACGAACAAGCTGGCATTCCGCTCGGCGCTCTTTCAATGACAGTTGGAAGAGATGCAAACGGTGGGGGGCATGCCGTGCTCACCGTGATTACCGACATGGGGGACTTCATCCTTGACAATGTCGAACCAAGAGTCCTTCCGTGGCAGGAGGCTGAAATCCAGTTTCTGAAACGCCAGTCATCAACAGATCCAAATGTCTGGGTCAGCCTCATACGCGAGGGCAGAGCTCGCGATTTCGGCAGCTACGCCTCCAACCAAGCGAACTCGATCGCGGCCAGGAAACTCAGAAAATAGGTTGTCACTATTGGGATAAGAGGCTTGAGCATTCCTCTGCTATCGGGAACGATTACTATTCCTATTGCATACCCGATTTAGTTCAAGCGGCTGGCCGGACGGAGGCCGGCGAGCATGACAAAGCCTTGCCCAATTGCCTTCGGGACCGCGTAGTTGCGGCGGTTTTTTGCGGGAGTCGACACGCTCGGTGGCCTCGCGCTGCGGCAGCTTCGCGGCGGGATGGGCCAACGGATCGAGAGTCGAGGCCAGCGATCGCCTTAACCGTTTCATCAGTCGTCGAATGCCGCCAGCGCTATCGAGCGACCGGTTCGGTAGTGCTGGCCACTATGGGCGGATATCTGCTTCGGCGTCAACGAGGCGAGTTAGGTGCTCAACGACGTCGTCCAGCTTGCCCGTCGGTTCGAGCAGTTCACCCTGAACAGGGTAAGCGCGAAGCCCGGGCCGTTCAGCGGGTGGCCGCGTAGTTCCATGGCATGAGGGCGTCAAGTTTGCGATTGGGCCAGCCGGCGGCGAGACGTTCGAGTGTGAGCTTCAGCTAGGCATGAGGGTCGACGACGTTGAGCTTCGCTGTTGTCAGCAGTGTCGTGATGGTAGCCTAGGTTCTGCCGCCTCCGTCGGAGCCAGCGAAAAGCGCATTCTTTCTGGTGATGGAATGCGGTCGGATGGTTCGTTCGACGATGTTGGAGTCGATCTCGATACGACCATCGGCGAGGAAGCGCTTCAGCGCCGTTCGCCGGCTGATGACATAGCGGATTGCCTCGGCGAGCTTCGACTTGCCCGACAGGCACGGCAGTTCGCGTTCCCAGGCTTCAAAGAGATTCATGGACGATAGCGACCGAACGCTCCTGGCGCACCGTGTGGCGCTGGTCGAGCCCTTGTCCGCGGATATGCTCCTCGATCTGCCAGAGCGGCGCCATGGCCTCTACCGTGCGCGTGGCGAAGGGCGAACTCTCATCGACATGAAGCTCGAAGAATTTCCTGCTGACATGACCCCAGCAACCCGCGGGTATGACGGCGTCAGTGGCGTTCTCGGCCTTGGCGAGCCGATTGTAGGCGGTATAGCCATCCGCCTGTAGGATGCCGCAATAGCCTGCCAGATGTCGTGCGAAGCAGTCGCCACCCCGGCTGTCCTCGAACCTGTAGGTGACCATTGGCGGCGCGCTGCCGCCGAAGGGGTATCGTAGCGGGCATAGGCCCACAGCGAGGCGGTCTTCACCTTGCCCGATCCGGGCGCCAGCGTCGGCTAAGCCGCGCCCTGCCCGTGCTGCGAAACCAACTGATGGGTTGGCGGATCAGAAGCTTTCGCTGCGGGAACTTCCTTCAAGACAGGGAGGGGCGCTCAGTCCCCTCCCCTATCCGGCAGTATCACAGCGCGGTCATTCGGGGCGAGAAGCTGCTCGACAATGAGATCGAGCACGGTGTCCTACGTTGGACTTCATCGATCGAGATTGCCCGTCTTGTGCTCATGCGGCGGATATTCTCCCCCGTTTCGCCCGAGTAGGAGCTCTATCTCTTCCGCGTCCTTGGCGCCATCAATCCCGATCTCGATCGCGTCCTCGTCGCGGATCGAACGAATCTCCCCACGCCTGCACGACCAATCCTGCCACTCCGCCTGAGAGCGCCTCTCTCGCGGGCATCGCCATGGTAGAAGTGCCGGACCCGGGATGGTCCGCATGCTTCGCCGTCACACGATTGGCGGCAACATAACCCGTTTCACCGAAGCAGCCGAGAAGCTCACCGCACAGGCCGGCAGACATCGGTACGCCTCGCAAAGGCACCTAATTTGAGAATCCTATCAAGCAAATTCTCATGATTAAATGGAAAGCGACACCGAAAAGAGCGCATTCTGACGGTTAAGCGTAAAGCGACACCGCCGAAAGTCAGCCTAGGCCTATGATGGCTAACCTCTAGCCAAAACAGATCATGCACTCAGTGTTGAGTAGAGAGTGCCCAGGAGAGCAGGATGATTGCCCCAAGTAGTATCGGCTGATGTATAATATAGATCAATAAGCTCCGATTCCCCATCCAGACGAAAATCCTTGTAAGCCATCCTTGCGTCGTGTAGTAGACTAAAGAACTTCGATTTGTTCGAGTTGCGAACAGCTTTGCACTTGCCATACCCAGAAGCGTGACGCCGACCCATGGGAAAATGGGGACGAAATCGTTGCTGGGTGGAGAGCGTTCTGCAAATCCGATCCAAGCCAGCCACCGCGTGTTGAATGCCGGCGCATCCATAACGAACGGCAGAATCAGTACAAATCCGGCCGCGCCCAAACAAGCCGAAACGCTAGCGCGTAGAAACGGCACGCCCAGAACAGTGGCGGCTGCGATTGCGTGGAGAATCCCGAAAAAGATGAAGCTCTCCGGGAAAATCAACCAGGTGACCAGCGTGATGACCACCGCGTAAGCGGTGATGATGAAAAGACGGCGGTAAAACGCTCTCACGTGAAAGGAATCGCGATGTGCGAGCACGAGACTCACACCCACAAGAAACATGAATGTTCCGGCAAGACTTCGTCCGAAAGTAAGCCAGATGGGATGTCGTGCTACACCGCTGATGATGCCGGTGAATTCCAGATCCCACACAATATGAAACAGGACGACGCCTGCGATGGCCAGTCCTCGTGCGACGTCAATCGCTACAACGCGCCGGCCGTGGGTCAATGTCTTTGCCTCTCTTGTGCGCCGTGGATTTGCAGACCCTCGCACGCGGCGCTCCGGACCGTGCGAGTCATTGAGCCCCTTGAGCGAGCTTGACTTCACCCTCGAAAAGATCGACGAGCTGCTGTGACCCGAAGGTTTGCATGCCCCTGCCGTTGACGAAGAACGTTGGGGGCTGGTCAACGCGCCACGTATCGATGTCCTTCGATTCCTGAATGAGCACCGCGGTGACCTCGTCCGAGGAGGCTTTTTGCCGCGCGTGTTCAAGGTTCAACCCGGCGGCGGCCGCAGCCTGCCATGCCTGGTCAATGACTGGCCCGCTATGGGGCGCCCATTCCGACTGTGCGGCCAGGAGAGCTTCCAAGACTGGTTCGAAGAGATTTTGCTTTCGTGCGGCTTCAAGGATTCCTAATGCCTGGTCCGACCCATCGTGGAATGCGGCGTATCGTAGGACGAGTCGGACATCCTGAGGATATTGTGCAAGGATGCTCTTTACGATGGGATGGAAGGCGCGGCAGGCTTCGCATGACGGATCGAAGAACTCCACGATGGTGACAGGGGCGCTGGCCGGTCCGATGACTGGCGAGTAGTCTCTGATGAGGCCGGCATCGTCGGAGATCGCCTCGACACTACTTCCACCGACACGGTCATAGTAGAACACAGATCCCGCGAAGAGGATGGTGGAGGCGACGGCAGCGGAGACGACGATCACCTGGCGACGGTTCATCGATAAACTCCGGGGCGGCACAGGAAAAGGAGCCCGCCGATTGCCGCAAAGGCAATCAACGAAGCGAGCGGCAAGGGCACGCTGCCGAGAATGGTCATAGCTTCTCCAGCGCAAGATGGTCCGGCGCGCGTGCACGGGATTATCGCTTCTTCTATAAGGCCGAAGTAAATCAATGTGTGAAAAAATGCGATCGCCGCGCCCAATCCAACGAGTGGCAATGCATAGAATTTGATGCTGGAATCAGACCGAAATGCCGCGATTCCCAAGATAATCGCGAGAGGAAACATAAATATCCTCTGGAACCAGCAGAGATTGCATGGTGTCTGCCCAACGATCTCTCCAATGAACAAGGCGGTGAGCGTTGCTGCTACCGCGATCATCCAAGCGAACAATAGCCATAAGCCATTGCGCTCCTCCACCACGTCGTTGGACAATTTGTTCAACATCCATCAAGAACCCGTGACTTGATCTCTTGCTATGCGACGAAGCTTTTCCAACCGCGTCTCGCGTGGCTCGTGCATATCCATCATACCGCCAAAGCTGCCATCAGATTTCATGAGGAACACGCCGGCGGTGTGATCCATCGTGTACTCGCCGGCCTCCAAAGGGACCTTTTTCGCGTAGGCGGAAAAAGCCTTGAGCGCGGAATCTGTCTCGGCAGCCGTACCGCGAAGCGCCAGGATCCGGCTGTCGAACGATGTCATGTAACTTGCCAGGGCTTCTTGGGTATCGCGCTCCGGATCGACCGTGATGAATAGAACCTCGAAACCGTCGGCTACAGGTCCCAGCTCCGTCATCAGGTCCGTTAGCTCGAACAGCGTCGTCGGACAAATGTCGGGACAGTAGGTGAATCCGAAGAAGACCAGATAGGGTCGACCGGCCAGCGCCTGATTGTCGACGCGTTCGCCGGTATGCGACACCAAGGAGAAAGGCCCACCGACTTTCGCGGTGCCACTTGAAGTCTCGCCGGTCGGACTGCCACCGGATAGTTGCGTCGACACGATCACGAACATGCCGAGCACCACGATGGCGGCCCACACCATGAGCCGGAAGGCCCGCAGTCCGCTCACGGCGTATGACCGCCGTGCTCATTGCCGCTGCCCGTTTCCACCGTGGGGTTTCTCTGCACGACAAACTCGATCTCTACGGTCCCGGCCCGGGCGAACTCCAATGTCGCCTTGAAGCTGCTCCCTTCGATCAGCTGCTGGTTGGGTTTGATGAGCATAAGGTGGATGCCGCCTGGCGCCAACTCGACCGAGGCTCCTGCAGCGATCTCGACTCCATCGGGAAGTGGACGCATGCGGGCTATGCCGTCATCCATGGTCATCTGATGGACTTCGATCCGATCAGCTATCGGAGTCGAACCGCCGGTCAGTCTGTCGGGCTGTGACCCTGAATTTGTCACCGTCAGATAGGCTCCGGCGACCGGGGCAGCGGACGGCGTGACCCGTGACCACGGATGGCCAATCTTGATATCACCTTGCGAGAATTGGTGTGCAAAAGCTGATGTAGAAAGCAGCATCGCGGCCAACATGCAAATGAGCTTCACTGTCAGTTTGAACCCGGAAGACAATGGGTTTCCTCCAACTATTTTTCTTTCGCGGCTTTATCGCCCTTTCGTGTCATAGGGACCACTACGCACTTCGCCGCATAGGCCTGCCATCATGTTTCACGAAGCCCCTTCCAGGCGAGCAGGCGCATGGCATTGGCGGTGACCAATACCGTCGCGCCGGTATCGGCAAGAATGGCGGGCCACAGCCCGGTCACGCCGAGAACCGTGGTTACGAGGAACACGGCCTTCAGGCCAAGCGAGAGAGTGATATTCTGGAGGATGTTACGCATGGTGAGGCGCGACAACACCACCATATTGGCGACGTCCTTGACACGGCCATGCAAGACGGCCGCATCGGCTGTTTCCAGAGCAACGTCCGTGCCGCTGCCCATGGCAATGCCAATGTCAGCAGCTGCGAGCGCCGGAGCGTCATTGATCCCGTCACCGACCTTGGCCACGAACTTGCCCTTCGCGCGCATCTCGCCGACGATCTTCTGTTTGTCCTGCGGCATCAGTTCTGCGCGTGCTTCCATGCCGAGCGACGAGGCTATGGCTTTCGCCGTCCGCTCATTGTCGCCCGTCAGCATGACGGTTTCGGCTCCAAGATCGTGTAATGCGGCTATACCGGTCTTGGCGTCCTCTCGCGGTTCGTCGCGTATTGCGAAGAGGCCCGCCACCTCCGTTCCGGCAAGCAGCACCGAAACAGTCTTGCCTTCGTCGTTCAGCGCGGCGATTTGCGATAGCAGCCCTTGGTCCAATTTGACCTTTTCGGCCGCGGCGCGCGGTGAAGCGAGAAAGAGCTTCACCGCATCCACTGTCCCTACCACACCCTTGCCGCCAACAGCGCCGGCATCGGTGGCGGCGACGACAGGAACCTTGTCAGCCTCCGCCCTTGCCAGGATGGCCACCGCCAGCGGATGGCTCGATCCGGCCTCAAGGGCCGCTGCGAGCCTCAATACCTCGCGCTCGTCGCGTGCCACACCGATGATGTCGGTGACCTTCGGCTTGCCTTCGGTAAGCGTCCCCGTTTTGTCGAGCGCGACATAGTTGACTTTGCCCAGATTCTCCAGCACCGCTCCGCCCTTCATCAGGAGACCACGGCGCGCGCCGGCGGATAGCGCCGCGGCGATCGCCGCAGGCGTGGAGATGACCAGCGCGCAGGGGCATCCGATCAGGAGAACTGCGAGTCCACGATAGATCCAGGTGTTCCATTCCGCGCCGGCCAGCAGCGGCGGCAAAATCGCTATCAGTGCAGCCACCACCATTACGCCCGGGGTATAATATTTCGAGAAGCGATCGATAAAACGTTCGGTCGGCGCCTTGGACTCCTGGGCCTCCTCGACCAATGCGATGATGCGGGAAATGGTGTTGTCGGCCGCTGCTGCCGTTACACGCACCCTGAGCACGCCTTCCTGGTTCACAGTGCCGGCGAAGACATTGTCGCCCTGCTCCTTGCGCTTCGGTACCGACTCGCCGGTCACCGGCGCCTCGTCGACCGCGCTTTCGCCGGAGAGCACGACGCCGTCGGCGGGCACACGGTCGCCGGGCCGAACGAGCACCACAGCATCTACCGTCAGGCTTTCAGCGGGAACCGTCTGCGTGGCACCGTCGCGCTCGAGGAGCGCAGTCTTGGGCATCAGTGTTGCGAGCGCCCGTATCGACGCGCGAGCCCGGCCTGTCGCTATCCCTTCAAGGAGTTCACCGACAAGAAACAGGAAGACGACGACGGCGGCCTCTTCGGCCGCATTGATGATGACGGCTCCCACTGCCGCGACCGTCATCAACGTCTCGATTGTGAACGGGCTGCCGTTTGCAGCACCGAGCAAGGCGCGTCGCGCAATTGGTATGAGCCCGACGGCCATTGCAACGATGAAGCCCCACGGCTGGGTCTGCGGAAGAACCTGCGAAAGCCCAAAGGCGACGGCCAGCGCGATGCCGCAGATGATCGTCAATTGCGCTTTAGATGTTTTCCACCAGGGTCCGTCCTGCGGCCTGTGATCGTGGCCGTGCATGCCTTCCAGGGCATCAGGCGCCTCGGTAGTGATCCCGCTTCCTGTCAGTGTCTGGTCATGCCTACCATCCGGCCCATGGACATGGTTTGAGGGGGCGGTGGCCGGCTTTTGTCCCGCAGGGCCTATCGGCGCGGCTTTGTAGCCAAGGCTGGTGACCTTGCGGGCAAGTTCGTCGAGGTCAGCCTTGCTCCCGTGCGTGACGGTCATGGTGCCAGCAACAACTGATACCTTCACATCAGTGACATCCGGCATACGGCGCACTGCCGTGTCGATCTTTGCCGCACAGCTCGCGCAATCCATGCCGGCGACGCGAAAGCGGGTCTGATGCGCGCCTGCCGACGCAGTCTCCTCGATGTAACCAGGCGCGGCGCGATCTTGGCCTGAATGACTGTGCCCCGCGTGATCGCGATCAGCATGATCGTGCTTGCAATCCGTCCCGTGAACATGTCCTGCATGGTCATGGCCGGAATGGTCGTGTCCGGCGTGATCGTGGTCATGGTCGGCATGATCGTGCTTGCCGTCCGGCCCGTGCGCATGGCCGGCATGGTCATGGTCCGAATGATCGTGATCGGCGTGGTCGTGGTCATGGTCCGAATGGTCGGACATTCGGTCTTGACCTTGGGCGGGCTCCGCAGCCTTCGACTTCTTCACCGCACCAAGGCGTGTGGCCTTATAGCCTAGCCGGTTGACCTTTTGGGCCAGTGTGTCGAGATCGAGCTTGTCTCCGTGTTCAACGCTCATGGTGCCAGCAACAACCGACACGTTCACATCTGTGACATCCGGTATTCGTCGGACCGCTTTGTCGATCTTGGCGGCGCAACTTGCGCAATCCATGCCTTCAACCCGAAAGCGGGTGCGGCGTGCTGCAGCGGTCATCTCGATGTCTCCTGTCTCGCAGGGACTAAGTCATAGGACCTATAGCAGCTAGAGGGTCAAGCGGCTTTGAGAGATTCTTCGCTACTGCTATGTCGGTTGGTCCCGAGAGGCCGCGCGCGTGAGATATTCTTCCAGAACCTGCGGATACAATTGCACCTTGCCTTCTTGGAGTTGCCGCCTCTGCAATTCCTCGGCCATAGAGCGATGCTGTTGGTTGGTCAGGTACTCCTCGATAAAGGGCTTTGCCTCGTCAAGTGTTAACTGCTGCGGCGAAGTTCGTTCCGTCACTTCCACGATGTAGATGCTGCCTCCCAACTCGAATGGTTTGCCTACTTTTCCCGGCTCCATGTCTTGAATCGCTTCATGGAATGGGTGGCTCATCAGTTCGCTTAGGGGATCCCCGCTTTCGCCGATCCAACCAGGGAACTCGCCACCCTTTGAAGCTGTTTCGACATCCTCGGAATACTCTTGCGCCACCGAGGCGAAGTCCGGCCCCGGGACAGCTCCGGTCAGCTTCATATAGGCTTCGTCTGAACGTTCGCGTGCACGACTCACGTCCGCCTCGCTTGAGCCAAGACCGATACGGACATAACGGATTCTCGACTTCGGAGGACTCACAAGGCGATCGCGATTGTCGGAGTAGAATGCTTGAATTTGCTCGTCGCTGACTTCGATCCGGTCGTCCACCTCCTCCTGCTCCATCATTTGCCGCAGCAGACGGAGTCGCGTTTCGTCGGCAAGGGGTTTGTTTGCGACGTCGAGCAACCTGTCATAGGTGTCCGATACCAGGAGCATGCGATCAATCAGCGCGTTTGCCAAACGTTTGAGGCCCTCTGCCCCTTCGAACTGGTCGCGAAGTGAGGCTTCCTCGTATTCCTTGTAGAAATCGCGAAGGCTGTAGCGCTGTCCCTTGATCGTGAAGAGCGTCTTTTCGCCGTTGTCCGCGAACCATTTCTGTTCCTTTTGCGTGCGCACGGTTGTCATGATTGTCGGACGGACTTCGGCGAAGCTCTTTGCGCCTGCAGGCATGACCTCCTGAAGGCGGACGACGTAATACGATCCGCCTGCCTGAAACACGCTCGCCAGTTCCCCGGGAACCAGTGCGAAGACGTTTTTGTCCCAATCGGGGTTCTTGCTGCCTTCGGGCACCTCCGCCCGGGATGAAAAACGCGCCGTCGAGAATCGCCCTGCTGTCGCCTGGAATGTTGCACCGCCTTGGATGCCCAGTAAGGCGCTGGCCGCCTCTTGTTGGGCCTTCGGGCCGAATTGTGATGCACTAAACTCCAGTTCATCAACGATGGCGCGGCGTGGCAATTTGAATTGGTCGATGTTCTGTCGGTAGTAGGTCTCAAGCTCCTCCTGGCTCGGAGCTGGTACATCCAGGAGATCGAAACTGCGAGTGATCGATGCGTTCGTTCGCAGCTTCTCTAAATAGTCTTCGACAAAAGCGGGTTCCTGCTCGGCAACCAGGGTCCGCCGTATCTCATCGCGCACCTCGGTAAAGCTACGTCCTTCATAGCGCGCTTTGTTCTTATCGTAATATTCGCGGATGCTGCTCTCGGAGATTGAGATGCGCTCGGTATGAAGCTGGTCCGCGAAGGATTCGAGATTGAGATTTTCATTTATGTGTTTGATCGCATGTTGGAAGCTCTCGTCGGCTTCCGGCTTTCGACTAGCTGCCCATCGGAGAATAAGTTGATCGGATACGAGATCTTCAACCGTCTCAAGAACCGCCTCCTGCGACATGGGACCAGGGCTGCTGGTGGACGACGAGAGCACATTCAGGTGAGCTTCGATGTCTTCAAGGGTTATCTGCCCCCCCTCGAATGTCGCGACGACGTTGGGGGCCGGAGGAGATGGGAGTGTCATGTCGGCGAAATAGTCCGACGAGAAGAAGACGAGCGCGGCGGGAATGGTCGTGATCGCGAAAATGCTCGCCACATACTGACCCAGTGTCGGTCGCCGTGCTGGCGCCGGCTGAGCCTGATCTGAGTCTGCCGTCGATTCTGTCTCCGACGGTGCGCTTTCCGTCAACTGGCGGGTGAGCTGCTCCGAGTCATCGGGACTCGAATTCGCTGCGGCCGGATCGGACGCAGGAGGTTTTGGCGAGGCAGTGGCAATTGGTGGACCGGGTGCGATCGTAGCCCGGCTGTCAGCCGATTCTGGAGGTTCGACCGTGCGATCGCTGTCCGGTTTCGATGGCTTTCCTCTGAGGCTATCGCGAAAATCGGACCAAATCTGACGCCAACCATCCGCCATGGCTAGCGCGCTGCCTCACCGTTTGTTGGTGCGCCATTCTGAGCGCCATAAAGTCTCAGGTTGAAGCTGCCGCCTTTCGCGGTATCCAGAGCATAAACCTGCACTCGAGGCATGATCTTCTCGATGGTCTCAAGATACATCCGATATCGGGTCACATCTTCGCCGTATGCTTCTGCGTTCTTTCGATACTCGTCCCAAAGAAGATCGAAGGCGCGTGCCGTTCCGCTTGCCTGCGCCAGAACGGCGGATCGGTAAGCGGCAGCCTGTGCCTTCAGCTGCTGTGCCTGGCCTCTGGCCTCTGGGACGAGGCTGTTCGCATATCCTCGTGCCTCATTGATCAGACGGGCCTTTTCCTCGCGCGCGGTATTGACGGCTGTGAAGGCATCCGCGACGTTGGCAGGAGGGAACGCTTTCTGCAGATCAACGCCGACGATAACGAGGCCGGTCCGATACTGATCCAGACGCGATTGCGTCTCCTCGCGGATGGCTTGTTGCAAGGACTGCCGTCCGCTGGTTAGCAATGCATCAACCGGCAGACGCGTTACCAGCCTGGTGACTGATGCCCGGAGTGCGTCTCGGACGATGCGATACGGAGCGTATTCGACGCTCAGTATGTAGTTGGCTGGCTCGCGCACCTGATACTGCACGATGACTTCTACATCGACAACATTGGTATCGCCGGAGAGCGCCTGAAGTTTCGCCGGAGGTTCAGGATGTATGTGCTCTTCCTCGGGAGCGCTTATGCCTACTTGCTCACGTCGGACACTGGTAACATCGACGATATCCACGCGATCGATCGGCCACGGTAGCCGATAGTGGAGTCCCGGTTCAACACTGGGTTGGACAATCGCACCAAAGCGGCGCACAACCGCAGCTTCTCCAGGCGCGACCGAATAGACGCCGGTCAAAGCATAGCCGATAGCTATCAGCATCACCGCACCCGCAAGCAGAGGGCCGGGCCTTAGGTGGCCAAGAGCGACCTTGAAGTCTGCAAATGCGAACCGCCCACCCTCCGCAATGGCGCGAACAAGGAGCTTCGATTTGATCGCGACGTCGCGGACATTTTTTCCGCTGTCATCGTCCGCCGCCGGAGGGGACTTTGGTGATTCTGCCACATCCTCGTCCGTCATCTGTCGCGCTCCGAATCCGCGGTCACCTTGGGCGATCCGGCAGTCGTGGTCGACGATTGAGGAAGTTTCAGAGCGTTTCGTGGATCCAAATACTGAAGGAGTTCGGAATCGGCAGGCAAAATCAACGTCGTGCCTTCATCAATGAACTTGTCGTAGGCTTCGAGCGTTCTGGAGAAGCGGTAAAAATCCTTGTCCCTGCCGAAGGAGCCCGCATAGATCGCAATCGCTTCCGCATCGGCTGCCCCACGGATCTCGGCGGATTCGCGGCTTGCGGCGGCGAGAATCTTCGCCTTCTCTGTATCGGCTTCCGCTCGTATGCGGGCTGCTTCTTCTGCGCCTTCCGAGCGAAACTGGCGCGCGATCGCCTCGCGCTCCGAGCGCATGCGCTGGAAGACACTTGTGAGGTTGGCCTCCGGGAACGTGAGCTCCTTGAGCTGGATATCTGTGACCGTGAAGCCATAAGCACCCGTGCGGGCTGCAGCCCTCTCCTTCACGGCATTCAAGGTGTCTGGAAGGCTCGCCTGTGAGGTATCGACTGTGACGAGATTTCCGAGCTCGACCTGTCCCAATGCCGCTCCGAGCTCAGCTTTGATAATATCGTTGAGCTGTGTGCTGGCGCCGCGCAGGCTGTTGACGTTCTTCAGAAACGCCAGCGCGTCCGTTACTTGCCAGGTGGCATAGGCCTCCACCATGATGTTCTTCTTGTCACTACTCAGGAATTCCGTTTTCGGTAGGTTGTAGACTTGAATTTGCTTGCTGATTTTGAGAACACTTTGAATGGGGTCGGGCGCTTTGATGTAGAGACCAGGGTCACCGAGCACGCGGACGGGCCGCCCAAACTGCGTCACGATCGCGTACTCGGTGGTGTCGACCTGATAGAGGGTCAATGTTGCTCCCAGGAAGGCAAGGCCCAAGACGCCAAGAGCGGCAATTCGAACTGGTTTCATGTCGTAATCGTCCTCGCCCGTCCCTATTGCATTGGGGGCAGCAGTTGAGCCTTATCCGGTTGTGTTATCCAAAGATCCGTCGATTGCGGTATGATCGTCGGGTCCATCACGAATTTCTTGGCGCCAGCCAGCGATTTCTCCACGGCCTCGAGGTAGAGGCGCTGGCGGGTGATATCCGGCGCCGCCGCGTAGGCTTGTCGCCGGGATTCGAAATTCGCGGCATCTCCAGCGGATGAGGCGAGCTTTTCAGCGGCATAGGCTCGCGCAGCTTGCCGCGCAGTGTCGGCGTCGCCGCGCGCGGTCGGAAAAACCTCGTTACGGTAGGCGAGCGCCTCGTTGACGAAGGTGTTGCGATCTTCCCGCGCGCTCGCGACGTCGCGAAATGCATCAGCCACTTCGGGAGGCGGCGCGCTCTCGAGCAATTGCACGCCGACGATCCGGATCCCCGCAGCACTCCGGTCGAGCGACGCCTGGGCAGCCTTCACGGCTTTTTCCTGTATGGCGGTCTTGTCGACCGTGAGGATAGCGTCAACCGCGTCCTCACCAACGCTCTGACGCAGGGCTCCCACGCCGGCCTGGAGGACGAGGTCGTCCGGCGCGGATACACTGAGAACGAATGCCGAAGCGTCGCCGACTGAGAACTGAATGCTCGCCCGGACAGAGATGAGGTTCTCGTCGCCCGTCAGCATCTGCAGAGGGCCGGTCTCGATTCGTCTCACCAGATCGAGCGCAACCACGTCGACGGTCTCGATCGGGCTTGGCCAGCGATAGTGCATTCCAGGCCCCGCCTCTTCGATCACCTTTCCGAAGCGCCTCACCACCGCTACTTCCCCAGGCTGGATCGTGTAGATGCCGGTCAAGAAATAGAGAGCTATCAAGGCGAGCGATGCGATAGGAACATAAATGCGAAACCAGCCGCGGCTAGGGAGGTGACCGTGTGCGTCCTCGGCTTCCACTTGCAGCTGCTCACGATGCCGCAGCGCAGTGATCGCAGCAGCGGCGATCTCAAATCCAGAGAGAAAAATCATGACGACGACGATGGCCGCTGCAGCCGTGTCCAGGTTCTCCAGGCCGAGAGCGGCACCTCCCAAGCCTGCGACAACGACAATCGACGCATAAATGTCTACTCGAGAGTGGTAGCCGCTGGCAATCAATGCCGGGGAATCTGTCTGGCGGCCCACATAGAGCTTGTACCGGGCTATGACGTAGGCGACCACGACGGTAACGAGAGAGGCGAGGGTGATAGGCCCAAGGTTCCTCAAGTCGGGAGGTTCGCCTGCAAGGACCTCCCCGACAATGTCCAGCCCGACATAGAAGATCGCCGCCGAAACAAGGAGCGCCACCCAATTTTCCACGGCACGAGCCCCGTTTTGCGCGGCTGCCGCCAGCTTCGTACGGCTCAGGAACAGACCTATCAGAACGAATACGCCGATCGCGAGATCCGCGAGGGAATGGATGGCGCTGGACCGGAGGGCCAGGCTTCCGGAAGCTGCTGATAACCAGAACTTGAAAAGGATCAGAAGTCCGTTGATGAGAATCGTAACGAATACGGTGCGCTCTTTACGATCCATCGTCTGTCGACTCTCGCGAAATGGAACCAGCTTCGGCGGCCACGACGCTCCTTCGGGGGAAAGGGCGAGACAAAGGGGGGCTGGGTCAACAGCGTCGGAGAACGGCTGACGACATCTCCCTTTGTTCACAACCGAACGGAGAGCCACGGTGCTGCCCTGCACATACACGACAGAATTTACAGGAGTTCGTCGCAACCTGGCCCGGACATGGCGGATTTTGTCAGCACAGGACTTCTGACACATTCTGCAACACTTTTCTAAAGCGTCGCCCCTCAGCTGACGCGGAAGCGATCATTCCAATCCGTCAGTCACCGGCGCATTGAAGCCGGCTACTTGCGTGGCTGGCGAGATCGATGCCTTGGGGCGGCCCCGCGATTGGCGACGTTGGTCCCTACTGGCATCAGGACCCGTACGCAAAGACCGCCAGCTTCGCCGCGGTTTTCCAGTTGGATAGATCCGCCGTGCATGTCCAGAGCCATCTGGGCGATGGCCAGTCCAAGGCCCGCGCCGCCGGTGTTGCGGTTCCTTGAGCTTTCAATGCGGTAGAACGGTTGGAATATGCGCTCCAACTCTTCATCCGGGACTCCGGGACCTTGATCGGTGATGCTGATGTCGATCATCCCTTCCTTGGCCTTGGCAACCACATGAGCGCGCTCCCCATATTTGACCGCGTTGTCGATGAGATTGGACAACGCTCGCTTCAAAGCCAGTGGGCGGCATGCAGCGACGATTGTGCCGCAAGGTACAAAGCTGACGTCGTGCCCGATGTCCGAAAAATCGCTGCAGATCGCCTCCAATAGGGATCCGATATCCGTTGCCTGCGGTTCCTCCTGCGCGGTGCCCTCCCTGGCAAAAGCCAGCGTGGAGGCAAGCATCGCGTCCATCTCCTCGATCGCCGCGAGGATCCGATGCCGGACCTCGGAATCGCCCAAACTCTCCGCCCGAAGTCGAATTGTCGTCAGCGGTGTACGCAAATCGTGAGAGATGGCCCCGAGCATTTGGGCCCGCCCTTCGATCGTCTGAAGGACCCGCTTCTGCATGTTGTTGAACGCCCGGGCGGCTTCCCGGACTTCACTCGGACCTGTCTCGGGCAAGGACGGCGCATAGACATTCCGAGCGAAAGCGGTGGCGGCGTGTGCAAACAGTGCCAGTGGGCTCGACATCTTCCTGATGGCCCACAGGGAAAGCGTCAGTACGATAACCAAGAAGGTACCGGTAACCGCCAGCTGTCGCTCCCACCCAGGCGCCGACGCCAGCGGCATCGACGTCGAGAAATTGAGCCTTTGCCCTTCTGACAGCGGAACCGAGACCAGGACAGCTTGGTCGCGGTCATGCCCATAGGCGAGGCGACTGAGCCGCGAAACCAGCCAGCGGCGCCAGCCATCTGGCGCAAGCGGCGTATTGCCGGGGTTAGCGTCGGTTATGTCCACCGATATCGGTTCGCCCGTGCCCGGTCGAACCTGTCGCAACAACAGGTCGGCTAGCGTGCTGTTCCTGGTGCCAATAGGTTGAAGCCTATCGCTGGTGTTGTCCTGTGTTATTCGGACGTTGAACAGGTGGCCATCGGAGGAACGAACGATCCGATCCCTCCATTCGCTTGGAACGTCTGAAACAATATTCGCAATAGACGCAATATGCTGGGCGATGTGTTGCTCTTCTGTGCGCGTCAGCGACTCAACTCGATCTTCCGACAGTACGAGCAGGGTGACGATATGTGTCGCAATAAGGCCCGTCACAAGAATGGCAACTGTCCGGCCGCTCAGGCTTTTCGGGAGCAGAACGATCATCCACGCGACACGTCGGCTGCAAATACATAGCCGTCGCCCCACACGGTCTTGAGGATTTGTGGGTTTTGGGGATCCTCTTCGATCTTCCGCCGCAACCTGCTGATCCGGGTGTCGATGCTGCGATCAATGAATTCGGACTCACGGCCCCGGGTCAAATCGAGGAGTTGATCTCGCGTGAGCACAATCTGAGGCCGCTCAACGAATACTTTCAGCAGGCTAAATTCGGCAGTGCTCAAGGAAAGCAACGCATCATCTGTCGACTTCAGAGAGCGTGTCGCTGTGTCGAATGTCCATCGGTCGAACCGCCACACGCACGCAGTTTGGCTTCGCGTTCCTGCGTGAACGGATCGCGTCCTTCTAAGAACCGCGCGGATTCGGGCCACGAGTTCCCTGCCGCCGAAAGGCTTTGTCAGATAGTCGTCAGCGCCCATCTCGAGACCGAGGACACGATCAAATTCGTCGCCTTTCGCGGTGAGCATGACAACTGGTATATTAGTCGTGGCTCTGAGATCGCGACAAAGGGTGAGCCCGTCCTCTCCTGGCAACATGAGATCGAGAACGACAAGGTCGACGCTGCTTTCGATGAGCTGCCGACGCATCTGTCGTCCATCCGCTGCTGCGCTGACGCGATATCCTTCTTTGGCGAGCAGCCCGGCGACCAGATCTCGAATATCCTGATGGTCATCAACCACTAGGATATGACCGTTCAAAACATCCACTGACACACAGGTCACTCCCTGATCGCTAGCACAGGGTGAGCGACGTTTGCGGGCTACCCGTCTCAGCCGATCGATAAGTCTCACTCCAACCTAACGTACAATCTCAAGCTGCTAGAGATTCAAGAGGGTTCTGACGTAGGTCGCCGCGTTAGTTTGACTCACTGGCAAGAGCGAGGACGAGGGACTATTCGTTCATGCATCCCGACCGTCTTGCGGCTGCAGAATGCTCGATACGCTATCACAAAGTAGTCTACACATAGGGCGGGCATCGCCGCCTGCATCTACTTTTGAAGCGGGAGGGCGTCACGGTGAACTGGAAGAGGCTCTACCGGATTCATAAGGAAGAGCGGCTGACGGTCCGAAAACGTGGCGAGCGCAAACGGGCTTTGGGCACGAGAGCGCCGATGGCCATTCCGCAGGATCCAAACCAGAGATGGTCACTCGACTTAGTGTCGGACGCGTTGGTCGACAACTCGATCTCGGGAGAACGAGTCACTCGCGAACTGGACGCGATCGCCGAACGGCGCGGCTACAGCTGCATGGCGGTCAGCGACGATGGCACGGAGTTGACGTCAAACGCCATGCTTGCCTGGCAACAGAACCGCAGCGTTCAGTAGCATTACATCGCGCCCGGAAAGCCCATGCAGACGGATGTTGTTGAATAGTCCCTTCTGTTCACAGAACGGGCTTTTCCGCCGCCTTTTTACTTTTCGGCCGAGTTCGCCATCGCGAGGTGAGATCGACGTACGCCGCTTCGGCCTTCTGGGACCCAGACCTCCGGCAGGAAGCCCGAGGCATAGAGCTTGGCCAGGACCGTTGCGTCGATCGTGTCGGTCTTCACCTTCGTATGGGCGATCATGTGCACCTGTTTGGGATTGGCGATCACGATGCGATCGACGTAAGGCGACAGCACTTCGGCGACGGCACGGCATTCCCAGTTGCCTCGATCACAACATGATCGTCGTGGGTGAGTTCCCTTCTGGCGAACTCCTCAAGTTTATTGCGCAGCATCTGAACGCGACCGAGCTTGATGATCTCGCCATCAAGCAACGACACGACTTCGGCGGCTACGCGGTGTATGTCCATGCCGATAAAGCGCATGGTTCCCTTCATCGTTGGTCACGAATAGGGAGCCAGCGGGCAACACGACAAATACGGATCCGCGCTCGCAGCGCATCCGGGCGAGTCGTAGGGGCGGCCAGATAACGTGCTCGAACTCTCAGTTCATCTGCATACGACGGCCGGCCCGCACTTGCGTGCTCCCGGTGCCCCGTGGTCCGGATGTACCAAGCCTACCTGACCCGGCGACCGAACAAACGCTGGCACCGAGAACAACATGCCGGACAATTGCTTTGTCGAAAGCTTCAACAGGCGCCTGAGGGACGAATGCTTGAACGAGCATCTGCTCCGCAGCTACCGCCTCGCTCGCGAGATCATCGAAGACTGGAGGATCGACAACAACCTGCACCAGCCCCGCACGAGCCTCGACGGGCTCACGCCGAACGAGTTTGCAACCCGATCCGCAATGGACCACAACGTGAACAAGGCTTGCCTATGAATGGGTAGATTCAGGGGAGCAGATCAATGAATGCGCCAGCGCGGCGGCGCCATTCAATGAACGTGAACCGACCGATGGACAAAGGACATTTTGGGCGCTGAAGCCGCTAAGCATGCGCGATGTCGAAAGTGATATTTGGACTCAATTTTTACAGTTTCGACCCAATCGCTATTCATCGCGAGGAATGTTTTCTTCAGGAGGCCTTCGTGGCCGACCTTTGAAGATAGCACAACCATTTAGATGAGGAACATCTTCGGTGTCGATGGATGTGTTAGTGTTCGCCCACACACAGGTCGTGGTTGGCCAGAGACTGCAGAACGTAACAATCTTTGACTTGGTCATCATGACTCCGCGACGTCATGCGATCCAGTTCCGTCTCCAAGAGACGCAGCTTAGCAAGCTTGCCTCGAACAGACGCTAGTTGTCGAATGGCAATCGCATCGGCGCTAACGCATGGCTGGTTGGGGTGCGCGCTCAACTCCAACAATTCCCGGATGGCCTCGATCGTGAACCCGAGATCGCGAGCGTGCTTGATGAAGGATAAGCGTTCCCGATCATGCGATTCATACCTCCTCTGGTTGCCTGCCGAGCGTTCGGCAACAGCCATAAGGCCCATCTGCTCGTAGTATCGAATTGTCGGGATCTTGACGCCTGCCGCACGCGCAAGTTGTCCAATCGTAAGCATCTCTAACTCCAGCTTCTTCACATACTATGCCGCATGGCTTTTCTCTGCAATGTGCACAATTGCCGCATTCATTGCGGTTCCCAGAAAGCAATGACACGCTTCAAAAGGCTAGAGCGCGTGCCGCGATCGATGAATCGATTGTGAGGCGACTGCTGCATTGTGTTCTGATTCAAGGTCCATCTCAACGGAGGTGTACGATGGGAATAGCACTCAGCGAGGATCTTCGGTCGTGGGTCTCGAAGGCCTCGGCCAACGGCATATCGACGAGGCAGGCGGCGACACGGTTCCGAGTGGGCGTATCGAGCGCGATCCGCTGGATCGCAGGGCAAAGAACGGGGAGACGACGCCCCGGCCACAGGGTTGGCGCCGTGCCTCGCGGCTTGATGCCCATGAAGCCTTCATCGTCGGGCTGATCGGTGAGCGCAAGGACATCACGCTGAAGGAGATGGTTGAGCGGCTTTGGGTCGAGCGTTCGGTGCAGATCAGCCGCTACAGCGTTTCGGCATCCTTCACCAACCGGCCGGTGAGCCTGCGTGTTTACCCCGAGAGGATTGTCGTCGCCACGGAAGGTCAGATCATTTGCGAGCACAGCCGCGTCATCGACCGTTCTCATGCCCGGCCCGGACAGACCATTTACTACTGGCGGCATTATCTGGCCGTCGTTCAACGCGGGCCGGGTGCTGTTCGCAACGGCGCCCCTTTGTCGAGCTTCCTGATGCCTTCAGGACATCAAAGCAGCATCACTGCTACATCCTTTAGACCGGAAACGACAGTGGCCTGCTGCCGGTTTTTCGGACACCAAGTTAAGCTAACATAGCTTTCTCCTCGAACTCGACGGGGGGCATATAGCCCAATGTCGAGTGCCGTCGCCGGGGATTGTAGAAGCGCTCGATGTAATCGAACACGTCGGCCCTGGCGTCATCCCTCGTCCTGTAGACCTTGCGGGCTGTCCGCTCGGTTTTCAGTGACCAGAAGAAGCTCTCCATCGCAGCATTGTCCCAAACGTTGACCGACCGGCTATGCATGGTCGAACCAATGTAGATTGCCGCAGCGCCGGGGATTGACCATCTTCAAAGCTGGCTGGTCACCGCTGGTAGTCTTCATCATGGCATCTCCTCCGTTCATCCAGGAGGGGCTGGGTCGTGCAAGTCCGTCATCTTCCTAACCGGGATCACCGTCGAAGCGGCGTCACCATTCTCAAGTGCGCATCGGCCCATGTCCACGTTTTTTAACGGGGTCGAATGCCTCCAATAAGCCATCGGCAACTCCCCTCCACGTCCAAGAGTAGCAGGTGTTTCTACCGCGCACAGGCGGGCCACGGCCCTGCGACGTTTTTTAGGATGTCGCGCTCCGCCTTCAGCTTCGCCACTTCCTTGCGCAGCCGATCGATCTCTTGCTGGTCCGGCTTCATCTGCCCATGGCCTGGATAGGCGTGCTGCGGATCGCCCGATAGCTCGCGCACCCATTTGCGCAGCACATTCTCGTAGACATCAAGGTCGCGGGCCGCCTGCGCCACCGCAACGCCCGGTCCTTCACCAGCCTCACCGCCTCAAGCTTGAACTCGTGGCTGAACTTCCTTCTCTGCATTCCAACTCTCCAGTTCCGTCAAACACCTTATCTCGGTGTCCACGAAACCGGCAGCAGGCCAGTTCGAGAGATCTTATAGCGCGGGTTAAATTCGAAATTTCCGCAAAGGTTAATCCACCGCCCCTACAAGTGGTTCCTGTCCTACGCGAATAGTAACCCATCGTCCCGCGTGTTTCGTGTCTTGGCGCTTCAGGTATTTGTAATCTGTAGATCGCCACAGGCGCACGCGGTCGTCCAGATTGTCGAGTACGAAGTCTCCATTGTCGGTGCGTACCGTGAGGACGGCGTGTCCCTCACCGTCCGGCTTCCGAACAACTGTGAGGAGTAGATTCCCGGGGGGCAGGCCCGCACCGCTCAGACGTTTCCTTTTCTCGAGGGCGTAATCTTCGCAGTCGCCGCTCCCCTCCGGATAGGCCCAGACCTCCTCGCTACCGTAATTGTCCAAATCACTAACCGGCTTCACGGCCCAATTGACCTCGACGGTTGTGACCGTGAGCTTGTCTATGAGCCATTGAGAAAGATTCGCTGGAAGGACGTGCGAGGGCTAAGCAGCGCATTCTTCCGGTATTCGCCTACAGAGTTCATAATGTCCGATCGGCTGAGACGTGAGGTCGCCGACCTCCATAAAGTCTTGCGATTCCGCCGCATGAGACACGGCTTGTCCAGCCACTAGAATCAGGACGTTTCCGAATGAAGTTAGTAGTGTACAATTTAGGTCCATTCCTCACCCGATTCCTCATACTAAGGAAATATTAATTTTCGGTGAGTTCGCGTGTCAATGGATCGACGAAGCACCAGCTTGCCGTTGTCTCCTTCATCACGAATGTACCAGCTGAACGCTACGGCGCACTCAAGCGTGAAACAGCTCCATTGCGGCGGAGTGACCAAAGGTCCCGCATCGTCGTCACGGATTTGCCGGAATGGCATTGCAACCGACTCCACACTGGTGAACGCCTCTTCTCTTAGTGATTCGTTAAGGTTAACGATGGATTGTCGAGGCTCGCGAACACACGGAGGTAGCGTGTTCAATACAAGGAGCCGGTTAGCGAGCGTGGCACGAAAGCTCGCGGGGCATGTAACTGTATTGCTTTTAATAGGGGGCACGGTGACCCTCGCCATACCCACACGGGCAGCTCGCCCTCTGCACACTACCGCAGCACTAAACCTGGCATCAATCGCATCGCCCCTACGACCCGGAGGAAGGTTTCCCGACACCGCGTCGCGGATCAACCGAATGGAAAAGACGTCACGTCCGAGTCCCATCGGATTGCAACTAAGAGGGTCGTTGACCGATCTCGCACCCCGGGACCAGAACTTCTTTCGTCCCTCTGATCCAATGCTCCAACAGTTCGAAAAATCTGAGCCATCGGATCCCCAAATTGCAATCGCGCGTGCATTTCATTCCCCCGACCACGATCGATACGACGGAGTTCCGGATGTCCTCAAGAACTTGGTCACCAATGATCGCGCTGATTCTTTGGCGACCGCTTACGCTCCTGCCGAGCCGGAACATTATGTTCTTTCGGCATTCGACAGTCTGTTCGCCAAGACAAAAAATAAGGAGGACAGATTCATACCGCCGGCAATCGAGGGGGATCATGAGTGGCTTCAAAAACCTCTCCCTGCCAAGACGTTCGCGGCGGATGAGCAAAAATGTCTCACCGACGGAATCTACTTCGAAGCGCGAGGAGAGTCTCCAAAGGGTCAAGCGGCGGTCGCACAAGTCATCTTGAACCGCGTCCGAAACCCCGCCTTTCCGAACACGGTTTGTGATGTTGTGTATCAGAACGCCGAGGTCTTGAACCGCTGCCAGTTTTCGTTCGCATGCGATGGACTTCCTGAACAAGTTGCAAATAGATCAGCGTATGAACTCGCCGAGCAAATCGCGATGGCGGTCACTGCCGGAAAAATATTCATTTCCGACGTCGCGTCAGCAACCCACTATTTTGCGGATTATGTAAGACCCAGCTGGGCCGATGCTATGGAGAATGTAGCAAACATCGGAGCCCATCGTTTCTATCGAACCTACGGCGGCGGATGGAGCTAGAAACGTTGGCTCGACAAGGATCGATAGGTCCACCAAATGCGGTTCTCTAAGGACTTTCGGCAACAAATCACCAAGCTGCAGCTATGGTGCATCCCACCGCTGATTTCATCCTAGCCGTCCCGTTTTGTGGTGGTATCAGAGAGTATACCTTTGGCGAGGCACTTGTTCCACAACGGTCTCCGAAGTCGTTTTATTACCGCTGATGTCGGCGCCACCACTTGGAAGACGACAATCAGCAGCATATTTAGGGGGAAATGGAGCCGTCAGAAGAAATCAGTTCATCAGCAAATTATTCACCGCGCGCCCAGTTGCCCGCATTTTCGTGTTCGCGGGCGCTAAACCAGCGGATCTCGGAGCGGGTTAAGGTACTAGCTAACTTTGTGCCCCAATCCATCCACGCCTCATCACCAATCACGGCTATGCGGGAGAAATCATTTCTATGCGACGTGTCCATTCGGAAATCCTCTAGCGCCGCGAACAGCCCCGCATAACCGTCGAAATTCGTTAGATCAACAACGAGGCCAAGCCTCTCCGATTCGGCAAGGCGTCCGTGCAATAGCGCATGAATGCACTTCATGTCTCTTTCGGTAAGCTTACCGTCGCATGCGATGCCGATCACGTCGTCATTATCCTTAAGTGTCTCGGTGTACATGTCTTTCCTCCTTTTGTGCCGCTCCGCCATGGCCGTAAAGGTCGGCATTCTGGTGCGCGTTATCCTCGCGTTCGAATTCGAGGCTGGAATGGGCGATGCCGAAACTATCTCCTAGCCGCTTCTTCATGGCGCTCTTGACCGCTTCGATCTGCATCCATCCGTCGGCCGTGAGGACCACGTGGCAGTCGAGCGCCGCTTCGTGCTCCTGCATTTGCCAGAGATGCACGTGGTGAACGTCGGACACCCCTTCGGCGCTTCGCATCGCCTCAATGACGGCCGCGTTGTCGATGTCTGGCGGGCTCCCCAGCATCAGGGTTCGCGCTGGTCCGCCGATCTCGGTCACGGCGAGGTAGAGAATGTAGAGCGCAATGCCGATGGTGATAGCAGGATCGACCCACCGCATGTCGTAGAGGATGATCAGCGAGCCGCCGACGATGACCGCGACGGAGGCAAGCGCGTCTGACAAGTTGTGTAAGAAGAGCGCACGGATGTTCACGCTGCCTTTCTGCATCGAGTACGTCAGGAGCGCGGTCAACGTGTCCACGAGGAGTGCCACACCACCGAGGATCACCACGGTCCAGCCCTGGACTTCGGGAGGATCGATCATCCGCATGCCGCCCTCGTAGATCAGGTAGACGCCTACGAGGATCAGCGTCGTGTAATTGATCAGTGCCGCAACGATCTCGATCCGCCCGTAGCCGAAAGTCATGCGCTCATCCGGCGGCCGCCTTGCTATCTTGCGCGCGACGAAGGCGATGACCAGCGACGCCATGTCCGAGAAATTGTGCAGAGCGTCGGCGATCAGGGCGAGACTGCCTGCTAGGATGCCGCCTGCGATCTGCACAACGGTCAGAAGCCCGTTCGCCCAAATAGCGATCGAGACGCGTCGATCGCCGGATGCGGGGTCGATATGGGCGTGGCCGTGATCATGTGGCATGGTTTGTTTCCCCATGACTGCGTTTCGTTAGAGCGAGACCCGGAACGCGCGGCAATTGGCCGTTCTAGATCCTGTCGACGCGTCTGTTCATCCAGTGGCGGATGATGCGACGATAGAGCCAGTCGTGCAGAATTTCGAAATCATCAAGATGCTTTAGGTAGAAGTCGTCGGGCGCATAGAAGTTCCGAAGTCGCGGGCGATGCCGGTCTTCTGATTGCAGGTATCGCACCCGGTCCACTGGAGCGTCGCAGCGCTCGTGCAAGGGCGCTGCGGCAGATCTGCACCGAACGCTCGACCCATAGCCGCTCAACCATCTCCTTCAGCGTGATGTCCTTGCGCTCACCGATCAGCCCGACGATGAAGGCTTTATGGGCATCAAGCCGCGAGGCACGGCGCCAACCCTGTGGCCGGGGCAGCGTCTCCCCCGACGGCGGGCAATCGCATCGGCCTCGTCGCGGGACTGTTCCGGATGGTCGCGGAGATCTAGGAGTTCTCGGATCGCATCGAGCGAGAAAGTTGCCGCGATGGCGAATGAATGACAGCCAGTAAAGTTGGCCATCCCCTGAGCGGCGTTGCCCGCCCTCCATAAGGTCCGGCTACGGCGTGAGCCCGATCTACTAGCAAGACCGGATTGTTTGCATCTTCGTGCCGGTCTTCGCCAGACTTTCGGTCGGCAGGATATTTGCTCTCCCCGAAACGTACAGCCCTGTAGAACTGACGGCGCGGCATTACAAGGATTGTAGTCACGATCGTGTGACCTCCTGCCGCAGCCCGACAATCAAGCTTGAATCTACAGCAGCTAGAGGATGTAAGCGCCGGAACAATCGAGAATTAATGTTAGGCAGACCAAATTGTCCCTCGCATCGGCAAGAAAAATTCTCTGGGTCCTGGTGGCCATTGCAGCTCTCGTGTTCGGATGGCTACTGCTCTGGTCCGACTATCGCGCCGACAGAGCGCAAACAGAGACCGATCCAGCGTTCGTCGCGGAGTTCGAACTGACCGATCATCAGGGTATTGTACGCACGGAAGACGATTTTGCGGGCCGCTGGATGCTAGTTTTCTTCGGCTTTACCAACTGTCCCGATGTCTGCCCTACGACACTTGCGGAGGTGTCGGCCGTCATGGATGGCCTGGGCGAGGATGCCGAAAGAGTCCAACCGATCTTTATCTCGATTGATCCCGAACGGGACACTCCGAAGGCTCTTGCAGAATACGTTCCTCTGTTCGATGCCAGCATCATCGGGTTGACCGGCACGCCTGAGCAAATCGCCAAGACCTCAGAAACCTTCCCGATCTTTTTCGAACGCATTGAAGAGGCCGGGGCCCCCGACGGCTACACAATGAGCCACACGTCGCATCTGTTCCTCTTCGACACCGAGGCAGGATTCGCCGACTCCTGGGCGTACGGCACGCCTGCAGAAGAGATCCTCGCCGACCTGGGAGAAAGGATCTGACCGACATGACCCGCATATCCGGAGAAACGGCTCTCGGGCTGGCGTGGGTGATCGCTCTCACGGCCTCGCTCACCGTGCTCTTCATCGGCGAGGTGCTGGGGCAGACACCCTGTATGCTCTGCTGGTTCCAACGTGCCTTCATGTTCCCGCTTCCCGTCATCCTAGGGCTCGGCCTCTGGTGGCACGACGGTCGCGTGGGGCGATATGGCATCGCGCTTGCGCTCGGCGGGGGCGCGGTCGCGCTCTGGCACCTGGGCCTCTACGCAGGGTTGATCCCCGAGCGCATCCAGCCCTGCGCGGCCACCGGTCCGTCCTGCACCAATGACAACCAGTTGGTCTTCGGTATTCCGATCCCGCTGATGGCGCTCGCCGCCTTTACCCTGATCGGCGTGCTTTCGGCCCTCTCCCTGAAGGATATGCATTCATGAACCGACGCGGCCTGATCCTCTCCGTTCTTGCATTTGGCGTCGCCGGTTTCGGCGGCGCGACCTGGTATGTGACACGCCCCGGTCCAGAGGCGGAGGCCGCGCGTGTCTCCCCGGAACAGTCGGATGCGCTGATCCGGCCCTACTCGCCCGTTCTCGGCCCCGAGGATGCAGCCGTCACCATCGTCGAGTTCTTCGACCCCGCCTGCGAGGCCTGCCGTGCCTTCTTTCCGGTCGTGGATGACATCATGGCAGAGCATGGGGATGCCGTTCGCGTGATCATCCGTTATACGCCCTTCCACGGCCAGGCGTCGGAGGAAGCGATCCGTGTCCTCGAGGCCGCACGCATGCAGGGCGTCTTCGAGCCGGTTCTAGAGGCTGTCCTGCGGGAACAACCGAGATGGGCGTCGCACGGGGCACCCGAGCCGGGCCTGATCCTGGAGATTGCAGCAACAGCGGGCCTCGATGCGGAGGCAGCCCGCACACAGATGCTTGCGCCGGGAGTAATGGCGATCCTGAATCAGGACCGCGCCGACGTCGAGGCTGTCGGCGTTCGCCGCACGCCGACGTTCTTCGTGAATGGCAAGCCGCTCGACCCGTTCGGCGAGTCCGAATTGCGGAGCCTGGTGGCGGCGGAAGTCGCAGCGGCGCAGAGATGAATCGAGAAAAAGGTAAGAACAGAATGAGAGCCTTGATTGTCACCGGCGGCCTGACAGCGCTTTTGTCATTGGCGGCGGCTTCGACGCCTGCGCTGGCTGGATCAGAGGATGTGGTCGTCGAAGGCGCGTGGTCCCGCGCGTCCATCGGCACAACCCGCCCGGGTGCGGCCTACATGACGATCCGTAACACCGGCGACGCGCCGGTAGCGCTGACCGGTATCGCGACGCCGCTCGCCATGATGTCCGAGATCCACGAGACGAGCACCAATGCCGTGGGCGTGACTGCTATGACCCCGGCCGGCGAGATCATCATCGCGCCGGGCGGGAGCGTGGCGCTGGAACCGGGCGGTCTGCACGTGATGCTGATGCAGTTGCAGACGCCGATGATGGAAGGCCAGGCCTTTCCGCTGACGTTGCTTTTTGACGACGGAGGCGAGATGACCGTCGAAGTGCCGATCCTCAGCATCGCCGCGCGCGGTCCGGGCGACTGATGTGGCGACGGAAGATTCTAGGATTCGGCGCCGCAGGTGCCGGAGTGCTTGTCTTCGCGCTGTTCATCGGCTGGTGGCAGGTAGACGGACCTGGTTCGCCCGAACCGGCAGGCCAAATGCCTATTGCCCTCTCCGCCATGGATTTCAGCCTGACGGATCACGAAGGAAAGGAGGTCGGGCCGGGAACCCTAGTCGGGCGCCCCTCCATGGTATTCTTCGGCTTCACCTACTGCCCCGACGTCTGCCCGACCACGCTTTCTGACATCTCCGGCTGGCTGGACGATCTAGGGGAAGAGGCCGAGGTTATGAACGTGGTCTTCATCACCGTCGACCCGGAGCGCGACACCGTTGAAGCGATGGCGGAGTATGTCGGCCATTTCCATTCGGCGATCCGGGGCTGGACCGGCGAAGATGAGGAAATCGAGGCGGCCGCGCGCAGCTTTCGCGCGAGCTACGAGCAGGTGCCGACCGAGGGTGGCAATTACACGATGAACCACACCGCCAGCGTATTCTTGTTTGACGCTGTGGGGCGGTTCGTCACCACGATCGACTATCACGAGCCGCGTGAATTCGCCGTGCCAAAGATAAAGCGGGCGTTGAAGGAGATTGCAAAACCTGAAACGTCCTAGCACTGCGTACATACTCTCGCAGACCGAAATCGCAGCGAGATTGCTTGAACGACAACCGAAAGGTCCTAATCCATGAAATTGCTACTCCCTGTTCTGGCCCTCACTGCAATTCCAGCGATGCAGGCCTACGCACAGACAACATCTATCGGGGTCTACAAGACGAACGGCTGTGGCTGCTGTCTCTTTTGGATGGAACACCTCGAAGAGAATGGCTTCACACCAACAAGCGAAGACATGTTCATGGGCTCTCTAGCGCAGTTTAAGCTCGATAACGACGTGCCGCGGCGCATGGTCTCTTGTCACACCGCGCTCGTCGATGGCTACGTGATCGAAGGCCACGTGCCGGCTGCCGACATCCGCCGCCTTCTCGAGGAGCGGCCCGACGCTGTCGGCCTCGCGGTTCCGGGTATGCCCTACGGTTCGCCCGGCATGGGGCCCGAGAAAGACCGCGAAGCCTACGACGTGTTTCTTATCCTGAGGGACGGCTCGACCGAAATCTATTCGAGCTACGCGGAAGGGTAATCCAACTGAAGAATGGATCAGCTATCCCCCATCATGCTCGGCTTTCTCGGAAGTCTGGCCGCCGCTACGCTCACGGCCGTCGGGGCAGCCCCCGTCCTGTTCGGGCGCATTCCGTCACGAGCCACACGCGACTTGTCGCTCGGCTTTGCGGCGGGCGTGATGATCGCCGCCTCCTTCTTCTCGCTTATCATCCCTGCGCTGGACGCGGCTGAGCCGCGGTTCGACAATGGGGCGGCGCCCGCAGCCATCGTCTGCATCGCGATCCTTCTCGGCATGGGCGCCGTCGCCCTTATGAACGAGAGGTTACCGCACGAACATTTCAGAACCGGCCGCGAAGGGCCGGAGGCGGCGTCCTTGCGGCGGGTCTGGCTATTCATCATCGCGATAACGATCCATAATTTTCCCGAGGGTCTCGCAGTCGGTGTCGGATTTGGATCCGGCGGCATGCAAGGTGGTCTTCCACTCGCAATTGGCATCGGTTTGCAAAACGCGCCCGAGGGGCTGGCCGTGGCGGTCTCGCTTCTCGGCGAGGGATATCCGAAGCTGCGCGCCTGGGGAATCGCGACCCTCACAGGGATGGTGGAACCGATCGGCGGTCTGCTCGGAGCGGGCATCATCACACTATCTGAGCCGCTGCTGCCTTGGGGTCTGGCCTTTGCCGCCGGTGCGATGCTCTATGTCATCAGCCACGAAATCATCCCCGAAACCCATCGCAGCGGACATCAGAACAAGGCGACACTCGGACTGTCGATCGGACTTGTCATTATGTTGTTTCTCGATGTCTGGTTAGGGTGAATCCATGTTGCCAGCCGGAAAAACGCCGGTGATCGGCATGGTTTTCGCCGTCGCGGCCTTTCTCGGCAACGTGGTGCACCGCCTCAGATTCCGGGCCGTAACGGATTTCCTCGATTTCTACGTCGGCTCCGCCCACTCGCCTGCCTTCAATATGGCCGATGTGTTTGTGGTCGGTGGTGTCGGATAACTTTTGGTCGCGCCGATGGCGCCATATCCGACGCCGGACCGATCCCTGAACGTTAATTGGCTTAAGCCCAACAGACGCGCCACTTCCCTTTCATTACGCATGACCAGTATATCCCTTGGCCGCCAGAACACAGTCCGGCGCTTCGATCGGTTTCCAATCCTGATCGTTCCTGTCGCATTTTCCGCACTACTCGCTCAGTCCTTGTTGCGGTTCTCGTCAGCCGGAGTGCCTTTACGTGCCCCGAGTAGCCCTGCTTCACTCAAGTCGATCCAATGGGCATCAAGCGCGGTGCAAAAAGTTTTTTATTTCTCGCAAAGATTTTTTTCGAACGCTGCCAGCGTCTCATCGCTCACGTGATGCTCGATCCCCTCGGCATCGCGTTCCGCGGTTTCCTCATCGATCCCAAGGCTCAGGAGGAAGGCGACCACGATCCGGTGCCGTCGCCGGCAGGCCTCGGCCAAAGCCTGTCCTTCCTCGGTAAGGAAGATCGCTCGGTAACGCTCTCGCCGAACGAGACCCGCTGTCCTGAGGCGTGAGATGTTCTTGGTGACAGTCGGCGGTTTCACTCCCAGCCGTTCGGCGATATCGACTGGTCGGGCCGCTCCGTGGGTTTCGATCAGCTCCGCGATCAGCTCCACGTAGTCCTCCGCTATCTCGCTTTCATGCGCCTGCCGCACGATTGCAAAGCCTTCCGCCTGCGCTTCCGGCGTCCGTTCCACAGGCGCAAAGGTCTCACGGACATGTGATTGCAGCTTGGTCATTCCGGAAGTCTGCCCTGAGATAGAAGGATTGACAACTTGTTTGCTTTAGGTTCATAAATTAGCCGTGTCTAACTTTGCAAGCTGGAGCACATTTTGGTCCGGAACCTCACAAGAGTAATGCTTGCAACATGTTTCGGCGCGTTCCTGTCGTTCGGCTCTGCCTCTGCGGATCCCGCGAAAGAAGCCCCATGGTATCCGGACACGGCGGCCTATCGACTGACGCTGTTCCTAGGGAACCTCAAGCCGTTGCCTTGGAATGTCATCGAGGCCGCTTGGTCCGATCCTTACCGCAACTCGGAGTTCTCGATGGGCGCGCTGACATGGCTGGCTGAGACGAGCAATGCCAACACTAGCTCCCTGATGGATGCGCTAGCACGCGAGGATCGACAGTCCCTCTTCGCCGCTGCGACACGATTGATCGCGCTCAGGATCGAAGAGGAGCTGGACCGTGCATTGGACGCGGACGATCCGGCAAGCGCGCAGCAAGCGGTGAGGACCGCACGCGAACTCTACCGCGCCTTCGCTGACGCCGTCGCCGCAGCCGATCCGGAGGCATCACGCCGGATCGGCTTGGCCTGGCTTGAACTCAACAGCAGCCTAGGGTCCGCCGGTGTTCTTGGCGCAGGTGCCATACCCGCCGAGCGTGAAACGATGAACGCGGCACGATCGGTAATCTCTGACTATCTCGCGGATAACTATCTCGTGGACGACTTCGCCCCGAGGCTGCAGCTGAGTCCGCTCCCCGAGACCGCCATCGCCGGCGGACGCGACGTTGAGATGCCACCAAGCCTGCCGCCAGGGTCCGACATCTTCGACCAGGATCCGCTGCCCCTGCTCGTCCTCAATTTCGAGGAGCAGGGCATCGATGAAACGAACCTGCCGCTTGTCGCTTACGGCGACATGCTGTTCGACAGCGCTCGGATCTTCGGCAGCCCGGCGCGCGACCTCGGAATCGCCTGCTCGACCTGCCACAACCGCTCGGACGTGAACCAGCGATTGTTCATACCCGGCGCCAGCCACCAGCCCGGCGCCATCGATGTGGACGGCTCATTCTTCAACCCGATCTTCAACGACCGGCGCGACGACCCCCTCGACATCCCGAGCCTGCGCGGCTTGCGCTTCACCGGCCCGTATGGACGCGATGGTCGCTTTGCATCGCTTCGCGACTTCACCCGCAATGTGATCGTCAACGAATTCGGTGGCGCCGAACCCACCCCCTTCATGCTCGACGCCCTTCTGGCCTATATGCTGGAGTTCGACTTCCTGCCAAATTCGATGCTGACTGCGGAGGGCACGCTGACTGATGAGGCATTGGACGCCGCGCGGCGCGGCGAAGAAATCTTCAATCGGCCATTGGCGGGACTCGGCGACCGCTCCTGCGCCAGCTGTCACGTGCCGGACGGCAACTTCCTCGACCGTCAGGCGCATGATATCGGGTCCGCCGGTCCTGCTTACGAGGGTGCGCGCGCAGGCGCATTTGATACGCCCACCTTGCTCGGGACGGCCTACACCGCGCCCTACTTCCACGACGGATCGCTGCCGACCCTTGCTGCTGTCGTGAACTGGTTCGACGAGACGAAATCGCTTGGACTTGCTGATGCCGAGCGCTCAGACCTTACCGCATACCTCGAGGCGGTGGGCTCGGCTGATGAGCCTTATGAGACTTTCGATGCAGAGAACACATCTTTCCGCCTCGCTTTTTCCGAGCTAACGACCTTCGCATCGACTCTCGACACGCTGCTGCCCCGGCGGGACGCAGAGCATATCCTGCTCCTTGCCGAGACGGTCGTCGCTGACCTCTCGGCCGATGCCAGCAGGATGTCCAACCTTGCCGGACGGCCTGAGGTCTATGCACTTGCCGGGCGATTGGCCCAGGTCGGTGCCGCCGTGCGGGAAGAAGACTGGCAGACCGCGGAGGCCCATTGGGACGCGTTCAAGGTCGAAGCCGAGACAATCCAAGAGAGGGCGTTCTGATGTCGATCCGCTTGACCCGCAGAGCGGCGCTGATCATTTCCGTCGCGGGCGCAGCGTTCTCGGGAACACAGCTCGCGGCGCAGGAAGACGTGCTTCGCCTCGCCTTCATTCCCCAGGAAAACCCCGAAAAACTGCTCGGTGACATCGCGGCCATCACCGGTTGGCTGGCGGATCAGATCGGCGTTCCGGTCGAGGGTTTCGTCACCATCGACCACGCCGCGGCCGTCGAGGCGCTGCGGAACGGTGACGCCGACATTTCTTTCATGGGCGCGCTCCCCTTCGTGCTGGCCGAGGCCGAGATCGACGCAGTGCCTCTGCTGTCCGAAGTCTATCGCGGCGCGCCGAGTTACACCGGGCGGATCTTCGTGCGCAGAGACAGCGGGATCGAGACGCTTGCTGATCTCGGAGGCAAGGATATCGCTTTTGCGGACCCGATCTCGGAATCGGGCTACCTCTATCCTCTGGCGGAATTCGTCGAGGCGGGATTGGTGGCAGGGCCCGGCGAAGCCGAAGCCTTTTTCGGCCGCATCTTCTTCGCGGGCGGATATCAGCAGGCGATGCAGGCGATGGCCGAGGGCCTTGTCGATGCCGCCGGCGCGAGCCAGTACGCCGACCTCCTTCTCACCCCGCAGCAGCAAGCCGAAGTCGTCTGGATCGCCGAGAGCGAACCGATCCCCAGCCACGTGGTGATCGCGCGACCGGGACTGGGCGCAGACCTCCGGTCGCGGTTCGTCGATGCGATGATGCGCCTCAACGAAGCCGGCAACCGCGGCCTGTTGCGCTATCTCTACGGACCCGACGGCTATGTCCGAGCGGACCCCGCTGCCTATGACGGGGTGCGCGACATGGCCCGGCGCTACGGGCTTCTCTGATGAGCGCCGCGGCGCAAATAGGCGATCTGAGCTTCTTCCATCCGGGCGCCAGTCTACCGGCATTGGACCATGTGTCGCTCATGGTTCCTGCAGGCGAAAGCACCGCGCTGCTCGGTCCCTCAGGCGCCGGAAAAACGACGCTACTAGCCTTGCTCGACGGGCGTCTTCGCGGCTGGCGCGGTCGTGTCTCGGTCCTGGGCGCGCCGCTCGATCCCGATCATCCGCCCGCTCGCGCCAGTCGGCCTGACGTCGGCTTTATCTTCCAAGAATTTGCGCTGGTCGAACGCTCCTCAGTGTTGCGAAACGTGCTGAACGGGCGCCTTGGGCGCATGTCGCCCTTGCGTGCGGTCGTCGGATCCCCCGCGCCCTGCGATCTGGAGGCGGCCCGCGCCGCAATCGCAGATTGCGGCATCGCCGATCTGGCCGAGCGCCGGGTCGACAGTCTCAGCGGCGGGCAGCGGCAGCGTGTGGCCATCGCCCGATGCCTCGCCCAGGAGCCGCGCCTGATCCTTGCCGACGAGCCCGTCAGCAATCTCGATCCCGCCCGCGCCGTAGAAATCCTGACGCTTCTGACCGGCGCTGCGCACGCACGCGGCGCGACCGTGCTGTTCTCCTCACACCAGCCCGACCTCGCGCGGCGTTTCGCCGATCGTATCGTGGGCATGCGCGATGGCCGGATCGCCTTCGACGTGGCGGCCGGTGACCTGAGCGATGTCGCGACCGCGGACCTCTATCGCGAGACGGAGGCCCTGCCGGGCATCGGTTTGCGGGCGATGACCTGATGCGGTCCCGCGGGTTTGGCGGTTTCGCGGCCGGGGCTTTGGTCGCGGGTGCGGTTCTCTGGTCATTCGCCACGACCGATGTCGAGTTGTCGCGCCTCCTGTCCGCCGGACCCCGGATCGCGGATTTCGTTGGCCGGATGGTCCCGCCCGATCCGACCGTGATGAACGAGATCGTGAAGGGCAGCGCGGAAACGCTGCGCATCGCGATCCTGGGGTCTCTCGGCGCGGTCCTCCTGTCGGTGCCGCTTGGGATACTTGCATCCGAGACGATGGTGTCGCCGCCAATCTACCGTCCTGTCCGCACGCTACTCGCCTTCATCCGCGCCATCCCGCTGATCCTCGTGGCGATGCTCATGGTGGGCGCGGTGGGCCTGGGTCCCCTGCCCGGCATCATCGCGATCGCCTTCCATGCCACCGGGATGCTCGCGAAGTTCTACGCAGAGGCAATTGACGGCGTCACCCGCGCGCCGATTGCCGCGCTGGAAAGCGCCGGTGCCGGGCCCTTGGCACGGCTGAGGTATGCGATCTGGCCGCAGATGGCGCCGGTGGTCGCCCGCGACACCATCTTCCGATTCGAACTAAACCTGCGCGAGTCGCTGATCCTAGGCATCGTCGGTGCGGGCGGTATCGGGTTCTACATCCAGACCTATGTGCGCTCATTCCAGTACGACAAGGCGGCGAGCGTCACACTTGCCGTTATCGGCTTGGTAGTCGCGATTGAAGCGATCAATATCACGCTCCAGCGACGATTTTGCTGACACGGGTTGAAGTGGTCCCGGTTTTCCGGACAGTTTGGCGGCTGAGTTAAGGTGTATCCGGGTTGGGTTTCATGCCGTCAGTTTCTCATCTCGACCGTGCTAGTATGCGTCCGTGGGCGTTCTGCGTTCAAATGCGGGCGTTCGGTATTGTAGAAGTTTATCCAATCGCGGATGACGCTAAGGGCCTTGAAGCCGTCGGTCAGTTCTTCGAGATAGATCGCTTCCTGCTTCAGGGATCGCCAGAGCCTTTCGATGAAGATGTTGTCCATGCAACGTTCGCGTCCATCCATTGAGATGCGCGCGCCAGCATCGGTCAGCGCGGAGACCCAGGCCGATCCGGCGAACTGCGACCTTTGATCTGTATTCATGATCTCGGGCGTGCCGAAGCGGACAAGGACCTCCTTCAGCGCCTCGATGCAGAAGTCGGCATGCATTGTGTTCGACGGCCGCCTAATGCGGTTGGCTGGTTTTCGGCCGCTTGCACATCGCCTCAAGGCCCATGATCCGCATTAGGCGGCCGTCGAACACGATGCGAGCCGATGCGGATGCCGTCACGGCGCAGATATGCCGCGATCTGTCGGCTGCCGAAGAAGGGATACTTCGTGAAGGCCTTGTCGATCGCCGTAATCTCCACCAGCGTTTCGTCGTCGATCCCGATCGGGGCGTAGTAGAAGGTTGATCGGCTCAGCTTCACCAGCCGGCATTGCTGGCTGACGGTCAAGCAGGGATGATCCCGCACGATCATCGATTTCTTCTCGACCGGGCTCATCGCTTGAGCCCTTGCGACAAAAATCATTCTCGACGGCCAGCCTTCCGATCTTGGCGTGCAGTTCTTTCACCTCCGCCTCGCTCAGGCCTTCCGGTTGGCCACCTCGCGCAAACACATCCGCTATGCCCTCAACAGCCTGTCGCTTCCAAGTGCTGACCTAGTTCGGATGAACCTGATGCTTGGCGGCAAACTCCTGGATCGTTTTGTCGCCGCGCCACGCTTCGAGCGCGATCTTCGCTTTGAACTGATCTGAAAACTTCCGGCATTCCGCCATCTCGTATCCCTCCAAAAGGTTTGGGATACACCTTAACTGCCTGTCCGAATTTCCGGGACCACTTCAGCCCTACATGCTGGGCGCGCCCCTTGGCAGTAGGTCATCACCCTTCGTCAGTCAGGACACGGCTTTCGCGATGAAGAAAATCTATATGGCGACGGCGGAGAGCGGGATGTTTGGTCCGATGAAAATGGGCTGATTTTCGGCTCAGATTCGTTAAGGTAAGGCGATATCGGGCGGAGCCGAAGCTCCGCCCGAGCGGCTCACCCGAGAGCCGCCATCTGCAGTTCAGCCGCCTTGCGATCGACCGTCTGGCCAGGATTTTCGACCTGGCGTTGGAAGGGCTTCCACGCTTCGCCGACGACTTCTTCATAGGCGGTCACGACGCCCTCGGCCGCACAGCGGAGCGCATGGGCCTGAATGCCCATGTCGGCCGCGAATTCGCGCTTGCGTTGAGCATTGCTGTCGAACCCGACAGGACCGTCGAGATCCTCGTCGCGGGTATCGTTGGCCGACTTCGCAGTCGCGTCCCGAGCTTCCGAGACCGCGCGGGAGTAGAACTGGCCGGCGCCATGAGCGGAACCGACATAGGAGCCGACGATGCGCTGCAGGTGGATCTGCATGGCGCGGTCGCCGAGGCCTTCGTTCAGGGACTCGGCCGTGTCGACGATGATCTGGTGGTGGAGATCGCGGATACCGTCGCTGTCGATGACGGGAAGGCCGAAACTTTCGGAGATGAGGGAGGCCTGGGCGCTGTCGGGGCAGGCGAGCCGGACCATTTCGAGGGAAGCGCCCTTGCGGAGCTGGACGATCTTGCCGGATTGACGGGAGGGACGAGCGTTGGTGGTCATGTGAGGTCCTTTCCTTTACGGTTTGACCGAAGGCTCGAGCCGGCCCCTGCCGGCCCTCCCTTCGGGCGCGGGCAAAAGAAACCGGCGGAAAGACGGGGGCTTCAGGGTCCGCACGGACCAAGACGAGCGAACCTGTCCTGCGGGCCAGCAGGGCTTATCAAGCCCTCGCGCAGTCCCGCGGGGCCGGTTTGGCGAGGATGGTGCGTGCGGCCGCTCCGCGGCGCGTCAGCGGCCTTGAAGGCTCTGGCCGCCGGTTTACGACCGCGACCAGAACCGAAGGGAGGCCGGCAGGGGTGGCTTTCCACCGGCGCCCAATGTGAAGGAAATGACCGTGGCCCGCCGCACACGCTCCTGCCGTCACACTGCGGCATGCACATCCGCTTGGGCGGTCGGCCCGTTGCTGAAGGTCTTTGCCCTGACGGCGAGAATTGCACGCTCCTGTCGTGAGAGCTTGCGGTTGAGGGCATCGATTTCTCCGCGCCTCTCGAAGCTCAACTGATCGACATATGCCCGAAAGAGGGCTTCATCCGAGCGTGTCCATCGCGATCCGCCGCGCGGATGTGATCTCGCCTTCGCCTTGGCGGTCGTCGTCATGCGTTCCGCCCTGGCCGATATCTGGCGCTCGATCCGTTCGAGGTGTGCCGTCGTCTGCCGGTGTGCCGCTTGCATCCGGCCGAGCAGATCCGTTCCTCTGGGGGCAGTCACGCCGCCCTCCCAGTATCCGGCGCCGGCACCGTGACCTCCTGCAGCTCGGCTTCGGGATAGCCGTGCCGGGTGAGCCAGTCTTCGGCGGCGCTGCGGTTTGCGGCGAGATGGACGAGCTCCCCGGGGTCTCCCGGCCGGCTCATTACGAGGACCGAGCCGGGTTCAGGCAGCTCCCGCACGGTGAATGTGCGCGGCGAATTCACGTCAAAGGTCTTGTGGACACGCATGACGACCGTGCCGTTGGACCCGAAATCGCCCTCATGCAGGGTAAAGGAAGCGGGGATCGTGTGGGCGCCGCGCTCGACCGCCGCGCGCTTGCAAATCAGCCGGCCGGCGCCGTTGCGGTTCTTCCAGTCGGCAAGTTTCCTGTGGTGACGATCGGGCGGCCGCGGCGTGCCATCCGAGTAGGCGATGATCGCGCCGATCGGTGCGTGGTCGAAGATGAGTTTGGCGGACATGGTGTGCTCCTTGTTTTGTTGATTGGAAACGAAAGCGCCGCCGGATGAAGCCGGCGGCGCGATATGCGTTCGGAAAGAAGAAGACCGCTATTCGGCAGCTTCGCGAAAACCTTCGGAGACGGCATCCGGGTCGATGTCGCTCTCATCCGGTTCGTCGACGGAGCCGTCGGCATCATCCTCGTCTTCGTCCCCGACGATCTCGTTGTGAGCCTTCCAGTCGGCGAGTTCGTTGGCGTCAGGCGCGAACAGCGCCGACCCGTGGACGAATCGTTCCTCCTGGAAATGCTCGACGAGCGCTGCGCGGGTGTCGCGGACCTTGTTGCGCGGCAGCACCGAGGTGTCCGCGCACGTGGCCTCAAGAGCCTGCCGGGAGAGGCACAGAAGGAAATCTTCGGTCCCCATATTGGGCAGGAAGCTGTCGGCTCCGACTACGCTGCCGGCGATCCGCGAGACGATGCCGCTGTTTGACATGTTGCGGCGGCACGACAGCACCTCGATCAAGACCGAGCGGACCGCGATGCGGAGCGTGTTCTTGTCGAAAGTGAGATTGCCGGCTTCATCCACGAGCATCGCGGCATGGGGTGCGATCTGGCTGCGGAACGACCCCGTATTGCCGGAGCCGGTGTCGACGCGGACGTTCTGACCGGCGAAGGCGATGACGAGCAGCGCCATCAGCGTGTCGTCCTCGATCGGCGCGCGTTGAAGCGCCTCGTGAAGAGCGTCCGTGCGGAAATCGCCGATCATGTCCTGGCCCTTCTGGGTGACGTCCGGACGCTGCGCCGGCGCGACGGCGCCGTCCTCGCCACCCTTGCCTTTCGCCGCCTTCGGCTCGGGCATCCGATAAACGACCGACTGCACCTTGCCGTCGCGGTCGAGATACATCGCCGTATGGTCGGACTTCTTCGGCTTGCCGTAGACGCGCTCGGCTTTCTTCGGCAGTTCCGGACCGTTCCAGCCATTGAGCTCGGTGACCATGCCGTTCTTGGGCAGATTGTTGGTCATCCACTCCTGCTGGGCGCCGAGGAAAGCCTCAACATCGGTCGTGTAGCGGCTGTCCTCGTCCGCGGGCGCGAAGAGATCTTCGACCCAGGCGATGCCGTAGGCTTGCGCCAGCTCGTCGTCGAAGCTGGCGTCGCGCGCATACATGCGGGTCTTCGAGAGGCCATTGGCAACCGACCACCACGAGGTGGTCTCGTTCTTCTTGGGCTTGTGGGCCTTCCAGACCTCCTTCTGCTCGGCAATCGACGCGGCCGCAATGGTCCGGAGCTGCCGCTCGTCCGGCATGTCGCCCTTGGCCATCTGGTCCAGCATGGCGGGAAGCACATTGGCGAGAAGCCTGAGCTTCTTGATCTGGCGAACCGAAAGCGATAGCGCCGCGGCGATACCTTCCTCGGTCCAGCCGAGCGCGACAAGCCGCTCGATGGCGCGCCACTGGTCGACCGGGTTGAGCGGTTCGCGGGCGATGTTCTCGACCATGGAGCGCATGGCGCCGCCATCATCGGCCGGATCGGTCACGATGACCTCGATCTCCTCGAGTTCGGCCGCGATCGCGCCCCTGGTGCGGCGATGACCGGCCTGGATGATAAAACCGTTGCCACCGTCGGCCTCGGGAGAAACGACGGGCGGCTGGATGATGCCGACGGCCTTGATGGTCGCGGCGAGCAGCGCATCGCCCTGCGGCGTGGATTTGGATTTGCGGGCGTCGTCGGGATTGTCCTTGAGCGCGCGCGGGTCGATCTTGATGATATGCATGGGAAGCTCCTTGTTGGGTTTGAGAACCCGGCATGCCGCCGGTTCCCTTTCTCGTCTTCTTCTCGAAGACATCCCCGGGACCGCGGAGCGGGCGGGCCGGTGCAACTGCGGCCGAGCGTCCCTGCCCGGCCGGACAAGCGGGGCTCACAAGCCCTGCGCAGGACGACGGGCCGGGATGGCGCAGGCGGCGGTTGAGCGACAGCGTCTCCGGTCCAACCGATCTGCGACCGGTCCCCCCTCCCGCTCTTTCCTTCCTAAGGCCGCCTCCATGGCCTTCTTCCCCTCCTTCAGGACCTCATCCGCCAGATCGGCCTCGATGGCATCGAGTTGCCGGCGCTTGTCGGAGAACTCGTCCTCGAAACCGAATTCCCCGCCCTGGCGGGACTGGTAGGAGGCAAGCCGGCGCGTGGCGTCATCGAGCCGGAACCGGTATTGCGACCGCTCGTCCTCGAAACCGGCAAGCACATGCTCGATGCGCGAGACGGCGCCGAGCGGGGTGACGGTCAGCGAGAGATCGATGTCGGTCTCCGCGCCGGTTCGTTCGAGCGCGACATCGTATTGGAACTCATCGTTGCCAAAGCGCTGGCCGGAGAAGATCAGATCGAAGCCGCCAATCCTGGCGATGGTCTTTTCTTCTTCCTCCCGCAAATGTACCCGCGTCATGATTTCCTTCATCAGCGCGCGGCCGGCAGGCTTACGCTCGGTGAAGGATTGTCCACCCACCGTCATGGCAAAGGCGTCGCCCGCTGTCGGAACCCGCCGCTCGAGATCCTTGCCGATCTCGGCGATGCGCCTCGTGTCGTGCTCGATGTCGCGTTCGGCGTTGCGGATCTGGCGGCGGACGGCGAAGAGATCGTCGCGATGTGCGGCCCGCAAACGTTCGAGCCTCGCAATGTCGGCTTCCAGCCCTGCTTTCTGCATCAGCCGCTGATCGCCCGAGGCAATCGCCTTTGCCATGGCGAACTGGTTGGCCTGCCCCTCGCCCAGGTCTTCTAGCCGGCGAACGGAGGTGTCGCCGGAGAGGGCAGCGGCGATGAACCGGGCCTTGCGCTCGTTGTTCTGCCACATCTGCGCGTCCATCGAGCCTTCGGTGGCGTAGGCGAAGATGTCGATCTCTTCGTGCTGATTGCCCTGCCGCTCGATGCGGCCCTCGCGCTGTTCGATCTGGGAAGGCAGCCAAGGCACGTCGAGATGGTGAAGCGCCTTGAGGCGAAGCTGCGCGTTGACACCAGTGCCCATGGTCTCGGACGAGCCGATCAGGAACCGGACCTTTCCGGCATTGACGTCGGCAAAGAGCCGGTGCTTGGCCTCGGTCTTCTTGTAGTCCTGCATGAAGGCGATTTCGGAGGCCGGAACGCCGAGCCGGACGAGCTCGTCGCGGATCCAGCGATAGGCGGAAAAGCCGCGTGATTTCTCGACGCTGATCGTGCCGAGATCGGAGAAGATCATCTGTGCCGCGCCGGGCAGATCGAAGGGTTTGCCCTCGCGCGTGAGATACTTATTTTCGCCGGTCTCCTGCCAGATGCGGAAGCTGTTCTCAATCAGCTTGTTGAGCTTGTTGTCCGGCTCATTGTCATTGTCGGGATCGACCAGCCGGAGATCGATGGCGGCATGGCGTCCATCCGTGATGACCGAAAGCAGAATGTCGTCGCCGGGCTGCGCCGGCCCCTCGCGCTTTTCGATCGCCTTGATGCGCGCCTCGAGAACCCGCTGGTAGAGCTTGAAATCCTCGGTCGGCTTGGCGGTGACGATCTGGCGCTTGCCGGTCGCAACCGCGGGGATCTTCACATAGTGCTTGAGATCCTCCGGCAGCACGACATCGGCGAAGGAGCGGAACATCGCGATCAGTTCGGGCACATTGACGAAGGTCGCGAACCGCGAGACGGGCTTGTATTTGCCCGAGGGCTGCAATTCGAGTTCGGTCGCCACGTCGCCGAAGGTCGAGGCCCAGGCATCGAATTCGTGCAGGCCTCGTTCCTTGAGCGCCGCGAAGCCGAGGAAGCGCTGCACCGAGAACATTTCGCCGAGCGTATTCGTGATCGGCGTGCCCGAAGCGAGCACAAGGGCCCGGCCCGGGTTCTTGGTTTCGATGAATTTCGATTTCACATAGAGGTCCCAGGCGCGCTGCGAGCCGTTGGGATCGACGCCCTTGAGCGTCGACATGTTGGTGGCGAAGGAGAGTTTGCGGAACTCCTGCGCCTCGTCGACGATGATCTGGTCGACGCCAATCTCGGAGATGGTCAGCAGATCGTCCTTGACCGAGCCGAGCGCCTCAAGCCGGTCGCGCAATCCCTCCTTCAACCGTTCAAGACGCTTGCGCGACACCCGATCGTCGCTCTCCACCCGTGTGAGCAGCTCCTCGTAGAGGGTCAGCTCATCCTCGATCATCTGCTTTTCGAACTCGGCCGGTACCGCGATGAACTTGAAGGCCGAATGGGTGATGATGATTGCATCCCAGTTCGCGGTCGCGGCGCGCGACAGAAAGCGATGGCGCTTGTCTTTTGAGAAGTTCGTCTCGTCGGCGACCAGGATGCGGGCGGTCGGATAGAGCGCGAGGAACTCGCGGGCGGCCTGCGCCAGGCAATGGCCGGGCACGACCAGCATGGCCTTCGAGATCAGGCCGAGCCGGCGTTGCTCCATGATGGCGGCCGCCATGGTCATGGTCTTGCCGGCGCCGACGGCGTGGGCGAGATAAGTTGCGCCCGACGAGATGATCCGCCAGATGCCGCGTTTCTGGTGGCCATAAAGAACAAAGGCGCCTGAGGCGCCCGGAAGTTTCAGATGGTCCCCGTTGAAGGATCGGGGCGCTATGTTATTGAAGGTGTCGTTATAGACCCGTGCCAGTCGGTCGGTGCGGTCGGGATCGGACCAGACCCATGTCTGGAAAGCGGTCTTGATCTTGGTGAGCTTCTCCTTGGCCGCCTCGGTGTCGACGACATTGAGCACTCGCCGTTCGCTGTCGCCGTCCTTGACGGTATCGAAGATCTGCGGGATGCGGCTGTTGAGGGCATCGGCGAGCAGCTCGCCGGCATGCCGGCGCTTGGTGCCCCATTCCGACGTGCCCTCGGCGCGATAGGCCAGCATGCGGGCATCGACCGTCCATGAGGCGAGTTCCGGCATGTGGCGGATGCGGATTTCGGTCCCCATCGTCTCCTTGACGAAATCGACGACATCGCTGGCGGGAATCCACGGCGCGCCAAGCCGCGCGGTGATTTCGGACGGGCTGAGATCAGCCGGCTGCACGGCTTCGAGCGCCTCGACATTGCGGCTGTAGGCCGGGTCGAGCTCGGCGGCCGCCTCGGCGATCGCCAGCTTGTCGCGCACGGGACCGGAGAGATAGGCATCCGATGTCTGCCACGACCCGTCTGCCGGATCGCGGTAGATTGCGCTGCCCAACTCCTCGATCACGGTTGCTCGGTCCTCATGCAGCAGCTCGGCGATATGATCGATATCGACGTGCCCGCGTTCGTTGAGAACGACGGCGAGCGCATCTGTGGCATTGGTGATCACCGACGGCGACGGCGGTGCGATCACCCGTTCGGAAAAGATCGGGCCGGGCTTGGCCGTGTCCGTATCGAGGTCATAAGTCTCGATCGAGGCGACAAGCCAGCAGTCCGGATCGTCGAGGAAGGGCTGCAGGTTCGGACGGCGATGGGTCTCGCGCGTTTCACCCGTCGCCTCGTTTTCCGTGATCGACACCTTGGTGTGATTGATCGGCCCGAAGTCGCGCACGAAGCTCGACCAGGCAATGCGCAACTTCACCTGCAGGTCACGCCATGGTTGATCGGTCTCCTGGGCCTTGAGCACCGCGCGTACAGCGTTCCGCACGGGGATCAGCTTCCTGACGATGTTGATCTGCTTCTCCGAAAACCCCTCACCGGACCGGCCCTTGCGGACGGGAACCGGAGCGGGCTGGCCGTCGAGCACCTGCATCAGGCCCCTCGACGCATCGAAGACAAAGCTGCCCTCGCGGACATGCGCATCCTCGGGCCTGGCGCTGTCGGTCTGGATCGTCCCGAGTTCGAGATCGACATTGATCACGTCAGGCTCCCCGTCATAGATGGCGGACGGAAGGGCAAGGATGGCGGCATCCAGATCGGCTTCGAGATCGCCGTCGCTGGGAAGGCAGGTATAGGCCTCGCCGAAGGGCCCGGATGTGCTCGCGTGGTGGCCAAGGACATGGTCGGGATGGTCGGCAAACCAGCGATTGACCCGGATGGCGTCGCTTTCCTCGGTGGCCGGGATGAACTCGGCCAGACCAAGCCAGGCTGCATCGCCTTGGCTCTCGCTCGGCTTGCGCTTGCGGAAGAACAGGATGTCGACGACGACGTCCGTGCCGGCATCTGCGCGAAAACTGCCTTCGGGCAGGCGGATGGCGGCTATCAGATTGGCGGATTTGGCGATGTGCTCGCGGGCCGTGGCATCCGCCTTGTCCATCGTCCCTGACAAAGTGACGAAGGCGGCAAGCGCGCCGGGTTTAAGAAGATCGATCGACCGGGCAATGAAATAATCATGCAGCCGCAGTCCCATTGACCGGTATGCGCGGTCGGAGCGAACCGACCGATCCGAGAACGGCGGATTGCCGATCGCCAGATCGAAATGCGCCGGCAGATCGGTGCGCGCGAAATCGCCCTCGATGATGCGGGCGACCGGCTGCAGGAGCCGGGCGATCCGCGCGGTGACCGGATCGAGCTCGACACCGGTCACGAAGGCGGCTTTACGAAGCACCTCCGGCATCAGGGCCGGAAAAAGCCCCGTGCCGCTGCCCGGTTCGAGAACACGGCCGCCGCGCCAGCCGAGCCGTTCGAGACCCTTCCACATCGCCTGAATGATGAACTCCGGCGTGAAATGGGCATATTGCGTGCAGCGGGCCAGCGAGGCGTAATCGGCCTCGCTCACCGCCTCCCGCAAGTTCTCGCCAAGGTCCTCCCATCCCTTGCGGAACCCGTCCTCGCCCGGCCGTACGAAGACAGCGTTCGCCAGATCGGAGGCGCCGAAACCGGTGAACCGGATCAGACGCGCCTGTTCTTGCCGCGTCGCAGGCCGATCCTCGGCCGCGATCGTCGCGGCCAAGGCGATGGCCTCGAGATTGTCCCGCGCCCGGGCCTTCCAGCCCTTGGCCAACGAACGGCTTCCGGAAAGATGAAAGTTGCATCCGCGCTCGGGCGCTTCGCTGGCCGTTTGTTTCGCGGCCTGCCGGCTGTCGGACCGCTTGGCCGGTGCTGCCGGCGACGGGATGTCCCGGTCGGGTCCGGTCGCCGGTCGTTCGTCGAACGCGGTCACGCCGATGCCGAGTCCGGAGGACAGGGCGTTCTTCGAATTGCCGAACATGTCGAGGGTGAAGGGGTCGTGGTCTGACATTGAGGGTATCTCCTGTGATGCGGGCGCACGAAGCCGCGCCGCCGGGAGAGCCGGCGACGTTGGAAACGTGCTGATTTGAAGGTCGGGTTAGCGGGTGATCAGTGAGAACGAGATGTCGTTCTCGGTGAGCTGGATGCCGAGATGGGTAATCCCGAAGCTCCGGTTGAAGCTCGAAACCAGCAGATCGGCATCGATGAACTCAATGCCGTCATCGCCGCCAAAGTGCCGGCGCTTGTAGTCCCACCAGTCGGTATCGCCCTTTGGATGGCATTCGGTCGAATAGACGACGAGCGGTTTCTGGCCCTCGGCGAGCTTGCCGTTGGAGATGATGTAAACGCCCTCGTCACCGACGAGCCAAAAACCGGGCTTCTCGCCCTCACCTGGCCTGGTGCCGTAATAGGGATTGCGGAAGCCGCCATTGGCGGCGGCATCCTCTTCGCCGCGCGCGATGACCTTGCGCACCGCCATAATCGGAAATGTGAACATGGCGAACCTCACGCGGCTTCAGGCAGCGGGAGGTGACGCAGATGAACGGGCAGCTTCTCGGAAATCTGCTGATCGCTCAGGCTTTCGAGCAGTTCGAACCGCGTGCCCGGCTTGCCGTAGACGATGACCGTGCGCTTGCCGCGATGCTCGGACCGGAAGTCGGCGCCGGCATAGCCGCGATAATCGTCATGGGTGGCGCTCCAGATGTGCTCGATGCGCTCTTCGCGAGTCATCTGTTTGACCGGACGGCGCTCGCGCTCGACTATCGCATCGCGCATCTCATAGGGCGAGCGCGGATCGGACAGGTCGCAATAGGCGTGGAAGAACCGCGTCACGCCGTTGATGCTGAGCGTATAGAAGACGCTGGTGATGGAACCGGTCAGGAATTCGCGCATGGCGAACATTTCGCCGCGCATCCAGAGCGGCGGCAGGATTTCGAGCATGTAGTCATGCTCAGTTTGCGCGATTTCGAACCACTCGCCGGAGTAAAGCGCGCTGTCGTCGGTCTGCCAGCGATCGGGTCGCTGCGCATGGCGGTCGAACAATCTGAACATCTGATGGCGGTCGGCGATGCCGAAATAGATCTTGCGGATGGGAGAGGTCATGGCGGGCTCCTTTTGGGGCCTGTCCCGGGCTGGAGCGCGGCGCACCCTCATCGGCATCACCATCTTCTTCAGCCCTTCCGGACCCCTTCCTGCGGCCGCCTCTCCGTCCGGCCGGGTCAAGGGCCGGCGTCAGCCGGGCGGAGCTTCACCCTTGAGGCGGACGGCGGGCATGCGGCAGCCATCCCTCTCCTCCTCCCTTCCATCCTTCCTTCTTCTTCTTGCCTTCAGATCCTCGTTCCAGTCCTCCAGCTCCGGCCGCAGCCGCACGAATCCGCTACCGGCATCGGCGGCGAGTGCCTCGAGCCTTTCGGCAAAGGTCTCCCCTTGCGTGTTGTTGTCGGTGGCTGCGACCAGGACGGCGTCTGCCCGAACGGCGAGATCGAGCAAGGCCTCGGAACTTGCCGGCGACCAGCCGCCTCCGGTGCTGAGATAGAGCGTGTCAGGACGCTGTTCCTCGAGTGCGGCAAGGCTCATCGCGTCGATCGCCGCCTCGGCTACGCAAAGCCGCGGCCCATCGGCAGGCCCGAGCCGGAAAAGCACTTTCGCGCCGCCGGTAGCGAAACCACGCCAATCCGGCCCGCGCTCTTCCCAACCGGTCACCGCTCCGGATGGGTCACGGTGGATGGCCCACATGCTGCCCTGCGGACCTTCGCGGAGAACGTCCTGGGCCACGGCCGCACGCAGAACGGTGTCTGGAAGCGCTCGCTCGTTCTGCAGGAAGCGCCAGGTCGCGGAGCCGGGCCATGGCTTGCGGCGTGCCGACCAGCGCTCGGGAACCGAGAGGTCGGGTGCGCGCTCACGCGATTGCCTTTTCCATTCGGGTTCTGACGGAACGAAGCCGACCAGATCGGCGACGACATAGAGCGCGGCCGCGAAGGGAAGGCCGTCGAGATGTTCGACGAGGCGAAATACGTCACCCTTGGCGTCGGACAGGGGATCGAACCAACCCTGGCCGTCATGGATGACGATGATAATGTCCTCGCCGCGGCGGTACTTGACCGCCTTGCGGGTGCTTTCCTTGAGATCGACGGCGAAGCCGGCGGTTTCAAGAACCGCCCCGCAAACCACCTTCTCTCTCAGCTCTTCCAGGTCTGCCTTTTCCATTCTCTCTTCCGCGTCCGACGCGTCCTCTGTGCGGGTTCCCGCTCCCGAACTTTTCGGGGCGGATCCCGGAGGCCGCGAAGAGCAAGGCAGGACAAGGGCGCGCCTGGCAAGGCGGCATTTGTGCCGGGTCGCAGTTTTCTCGGCCAGAAGCGGCGAAGCCTCCCTTGCCGGCCGCCGCGCGCGAGCGGCACCAAGGTGCTCTCGCAGCCCTCCAATCCTTCCGGCCGCCCTCGGCGTCAGGGATGGCAGCCCGGATGGGGGAAGACCGCTTACGGGCTTCAGCCTTGCCAACAGCCCGGCCCGCAGGGCGACGCCCAAACGTAAATCCAATGCCAGCGTACCAGTAAGTGAAGACTATCCATGCCCCAAGAACGCGCATGTGAAGATCGCAGATCATAGGCGGATTAAAGGGAGTGACGACTGTCCCGCGCTACTCCGAGGAGGATGTGCCGGATTGTCCGGTGCGAGAGGCATCGGAACCGTGAGCAGCGTTCCGTTCCTCACTTCGTAAAGTCGGGCGGATAAGCAGTTCGAGGGTGCTCGGGATCATGCGCCAGACCACACCGTCTCCCCGAAACGCGTGATAAGCGGCTGCGGCGATGTGGAGCCCCACCAGGATCAACGTGACATTCCAGAAGAGTACATGAAAGCGCGCGGCAGGCGCCCAGAGATAGGAAGTTACAAACCCGGCAGCAACCTGTCCGAGAAGAGAGAAATACAGCGCCCAATGGACTGCCTGCGAGGTGCGGTCCCGCCAGTTCGTCAGTCGCGGCAGCAGCGATTGTGGCGGGAACATTCGAAGCCCGATCCTCAACAGCACCAACGCACCGATCAGCAGCCCGGCATAATTGTGGACAGCATGCTGGAACAGGTCGGATTCGGACGGAGGCAGAAGCGGATTATGCGTTCGGGGTATGGCCTCGGAGGTATACCATTGCCCGATCAGCAACAGAACCACAGACCAGGAACGGCGATCTGCAGCCGTGTATATTTGGCTCCTCGCCAGTGGCCTCCGATGATCGACGACACGGGCGTTTCTAACTGTGCGGCTCGGACTTCGAGGTGGAAAGTCGCTGCGCCGCACATCTCGGTTCGCCAGGTCGACTGGCGATGTCCCGATAGGCTTCCATCAGGGGCCGCTCCGTCAGCGCGAAACCTTCCCGTTCTCGATCGAGCTTTTCCAGCGCGGCCAACATGAATTCGGCAATATCCGGACGCTCTTGCCCGCAGGCACAACGATAGACTCGAAGAATGTCCCGTTCCATCTGCTCTGTCTCTGATCTCATGCGCATCGCCTCCTTGCCATATCAAAGCCTACGCCTTCCAGCGCAGGGGAGGTCAAGCGGCAAGCGCCAACAAACGCGCGGGACACCGACCAGGCCGGTTCACGAGACGGGTCCTGCGAGGCGGATCTGATGCTGACAGAGGTTTAATCCCATTCCCGCTTGCCGAAGATGCGTGCCATCAAGTCGCCAAATGATGAGGGCGCCGGATTGGATAGATCCGAACAGAGTTTTGCATCACGCGTCGGCCGAGTAAGATCAGGATTCCGGACTGGCATGGAACAAACTCAAGCGAGCCGGTCGGCAAGGCTTGTTCAAAGCGGCAGAGATCTAGGACAACAGGAGTGTGCGCTTTTGGGGCCGACAGAAAAAACAATTAAGAAGCTGTTCGCCCTATCGGGCAATCTTTGTGCGTTTCCAGGTTGTTCCCTTCCCATCGTGGAAAGCGCCGGCACGATCACCGGCGAGATCTGTCACATTCATGCGCAGAAAGCAGGCGGACCTCGATTTGACAGCAGCCAAACCGAGGAAGATCGCCACGGATTCGACAACCTTATCCTGCTGTGCCGACGTCACCACCGAATTGTCGACTCGCAACCAGAGGCATTTTCGGCAGAGGCGTTGGAAGAACTCAAGAAAATTCGGGAAAAGGAAATGGGTAGGCCCGAACAGGCGACAGACGCCTTCTTCGCAAAGATCCTGCTCGGCGACCTAAGGCGCGTCATCGTGAACAATGACAGCGGCAATGTCATTGTCGACAGTCCTGGAGCGATTCAGGCCCACACCGTCAATGTGAGAACGACACGCAAAGCGCTACATATCCAACCGGCAGCTGGAACGATCGGTGCCGATCAGGAGGCCAGTCGGTATGTCCAGTACCTGATCAGCAGGTATAACCAGCTCGCCAGCGCCGACAGGTCGCGTGCAACAACATTCAGCTACGGCGCCATCTCGAAAAATGTTGAGAAATCTTTCGGAGCGCCTTGGAGGATGCTGGCGATAGAGGATTTTGAGCCCGTTTGTGCATATCTCCAGCAACGTATCGGCAAGACGCGCATCGCAAAATCGAATATTTCCAAAGGGGCAAGGTCGTTCACGATCTTCGCCGATTTTGGCAAAAAGTCAGGCGACAAAGGGTGAATGACGTCAACGAACTCGGCCCGGGCGGTTCTCGTGGTCGCCGGATGCAATGCAGGGTGGGACCGCGGGAAGCGAACAGACAACCCTGCACACAATCATGGAGACTGGCGAAGTTGGTGAACGAATAGGGCCGATTGCGCCGCAGTTCAGCGCGATTTGACCTTCCACCCACCGGAGCGTTTAGGCTTTTCCGCAAAGCCAAAGCCAGGGTCTTTCCATGCGCGCAATAACGTACCAGCCCGAATTCAACATCGTCGTATTCTCCTTTCTCCTCCATTTCGTATGGGAGTTCGTCCAGGCACCTACCTATGCCGGGATGATCGAGATGAACCATTGGGACGGCATCAAGCTTTGCATGTCAGCGACATTCGGTGATGTCGGCTTTGCCCTTGTTGCTTTCGGTCTCACAAGCCTGACAGCGCGGACGCGTCAGTGGTTTCTCCGTCCTGCCGCTTGGCAGTATCTGATGTATCTCGGCATCGGGATCGGCCTGACAGTCGGTTTCGAGTATTACTACACGCAGGTCTCGCTGCGCTGGACCTATTCGGAACTGATGCCTCTGGTGCCACCGTTTGGAACAGGTCTGAGCCCTCTGTTGCAGTGGCTGGTCGTTCCAACAGTTGTCTTGTGGATCACGCGAAGACAGATCGTCGGAATCAAGGTCAAGGAAACCGAGCAATGATGGACAACAGTCTGGGAAGCGGCATGATGGGATTTGGTGGCATCGGGATGCTGCTGATCGGCATCCTCGTTTTGTTGGCGATTGCGGCCCTGGTCAAATATCTGATGAAGTGATCGCATTCACGTCGCCATCGACCGATCAACGAGCGTATCGATTGCGCGCGCTCGTTCCTCGTCATGACATCGGGTCTCCACCTGGATTGTGGTAAAGAAAAATCCGAACTCATCCACGAGCTTTCCTTGTGCAATCGTCAAGACCTCGTCCGAATCAATTTCGGCGCGTTTATCCACCATGACATGTGCCGAGAACACATATTTGCCGCTTGTAAGTGCCCAGGCGTGGACGTGATGAACATTCTTCACACCCGGAATTACCGCGAGAGCGGCCTTGGCTTCGGCGAGCGAAATCTCATCAGGCGTTCCCTCCATGAGAAGATGAATGGCGTCGCGCAGTATCCCCCAGCTGGCCCACAGAAGCACAAACCCGAAGATAATCCCCAACAAGGGATCAATTGCGAGGAAGCCGGTAAATCGGATCACCAGTGCAGCGACAATGATTATTAGACTGCCGACGAATGTCTGTATGATGTGCCAATAGGCACCCCGTACATTCAAATCACTGCCCTGTTGCCGGTACAAAAGATACAGCGAAATGAACTCCGTAACGAGGCCTCCCGCCGCTGCAATCAGCATCGGACCGGTGGGGAGATCGATCGGGTTTCCGAGCCGCATCAGTCCCATGACAATAACAACCAAGGCCATGATCAGAAGAAATGCGCCATTCACGAGCGCGCCGATGGTTTCGGCGCGAAACCAGCCGAAGGACTTCTGTTCGTCCGCCTGCCTTTTCGCGATGCGGGCAGCGATGATTGCAACCAGAACGCCTCCGACCGCGGAGAATGTATGAAAGGCGTCGGAGATGACTGCGACCGAGCCGGTCCACAATCCAATGCCGAGCTCCACGATAAAATAGACGCCCGTCAGCCACGCGGAAATCGAGAGCGCCCGGCCGCTTGATGGCATATGACCGGCATGGTTTTCTGACATCGGTTTTACCTCCTCTCAGGTCAGTTCGGAGCTAGGTCACAGTAAACTGCCCCATCATGCCACCATCCTCATGCTCGAGAATGTGGCAGTGATACATGAAGGGCGTTCGATCGCCTGCGGGCTGCGTGAAGCGCATCAGCAATTCGGTTTCGCCATCAATGACGACAGTATCCTTCCACCCACTGCTTTCGGGCAGCGGATCACGACCGTTTTCGCGGACGACCTGAAACGACACGCCATGGACGTGGAAAGGATGGGCGAGCATGGTTGTGCTGACGACCCATTTTTCGGTGTCGCCAAGACGCACGCGTTGGTTGACGACGGCCATCTCGAACGGATCTCCGTTGATGGCAAACCCGCCCATCATGCCTCCTCCCATGCCCATGTCGAGTGAGAAGCGCCTGGTTTTGGCAATTTCAAAATCCGCAAGTGAGGGCGCTTTGCCTCCTATCGTATCGGGGATTCTGTCAACCGCGACCGGGAGGCGTTCATCGACAAGGATTGGCAGGACCTCGAAACGCCGCGCCCCCGTCAAACCATCGAGCATTCCCCGGGCGCGGCCCATCATGCCGCCCATTCCCTGATTGGGATCACCGTCACTCACGAGAGAAACGTCATGCCCGCTCGTGAAATCGACCAGGATCTCAGCACGCTCACCGGGACCCATTCGCAGCGTTTCGAGTGCGATCGGCCGGGCAAGATACCCGCCATCGGTCGCGATGAGATGCATCGGGCGGGAGTCGCTCAGGCGCAACGAATAAATGCGGGCATTGGAAGCGTTAACAATCCGCAGCCTGACAATTCCCTTCGGTACATGCGCCGCCGTTCCAATCTGGCCGTTGACCAGGATCGTGTCTCCGGTCATGCCATGCATGATGTCCATCATCGAATTCGCGTAGGCCAGCCGCCCGTCACCGGCAAATCTGCGATCCTGAATGACCAGTGTGAGATCGTCCGTGCCATAGGTTTCTGGCAATCCACGCTCCGCATCGTGGCCATCAACGATGTGGATCACTCCGGCCAACCCGGCATAGACATCCTGTGCCGTTCGCCCGTGAATGTGTGTGTGAAAGAAGGCCGTGCAAGGCGGCTGGTCGATCTGCATATCAGGCGTCCAGTTGGAACCTGGGCCGATCGGCAAATGCGGACCGCCATCGTGTTCGCCAGGTACGAGCAGTCCATGCCAGTGGGAACTGACAGGCCATGACAGGGCGTTGGCGACTTTCGGCTGCAACGGCCCCTTTTGAACGCGAACAACCGGCCCGAGATAAGGCTGGTTGAATCCGATTGTCGGTGTCGCCCTGCCGCCGATGAAACTGGTCGTGCCGGACTGTGCGGTCACGTCGAAACGCCCCGATTCGGAGGTATCGAGCAATGGCGGCATTTGAAGCCGAGGGAAGCCGGTTGCCCTGGCAAGGTTCACGGACGGCCGTGCGCCCAAAACGCCGTAGGCGGCGGCGCCAGCGGCCAAAGCCACACCTCCTGCAAGCAGTCCGCGCCGTGTTGTCATTGGCGTCTCCCTTCAACATTTTCTGCCCAACCTGCGTTCATCTCGTGTCCCGCGGTTCCAAGGCGTAGCGCTTGTTCATCTCGTCATGGCCGGCGCGGATTTCATCGGGCCAGGTGCTCTTGATGTAAGACAAGACGGCGACGATCTCCTCATCCGACAGAATGGCCTCGTAAGCGGGCATCGCGGATGTGTAATCCTTCAGATTGGCCGCTTCGGCGACCCCAAGTTTGGTGATCTTGAAGAGCAACTCGTCGGGATGATGCCAGGTGTGTCCTGTTTCATCGTGCGGCGGCGCCGGCATCAAGCCGTCGGGTCCCGGGGAACGCCAATCCTCTGCCTGGCCCTGCAATTCCGCTCCGTGACAGGACGCACAGTTGGCAGTGTAGACCTGTTGGCCGAGCGCCACTTTTTCCTGGTCATCCGGCCTAAGGAGAGCCGCGCTTTCCCCATTACCTGGGCCGACCCCAATCATGGCGACGACGCCGATCGCAAGTAATGCCAGACCGGCAAGGGAAATTATCTTCAATCGTCTCATCGACATGGCTTCACCTAAACGACCACCAGGGAAGACCCGCTGGGGACACGGCTGTAGAGATCGATAATGTCCTGGTTCATCAATCGAACACATCCGCTGGAGACAGCCCTGCCGATGGTCCAGTATTCCGGCGAACCGTGAATCCGGTACAGCGTGTCCTCTCCGTCCTGAAAAATGTAGAGCGCTCTCGCTCCCAGCGGATTATCGAGCCCCGGTGGCATGCCGCCATTGCGTGCGCTCCATTTTTCGAGGTCCGGCTCCCGCGCGATCATTTCCTCGGGCGGAGTCCATTTCGGCCAAGCCTGCTTCCACTGGATGACCCCTCGGCCCGACCACGAAAATCCGGCTCTACCAAGACCGACGCCATACCGCATCGCCTTGCCGCCCTCCTGGACCAAATGGAGGTAAAACGTCTGTGTATCGACAATCAGGGTGCCGACCGCATGAGGCCCCGAATAGTCGACCTGACGACGCCAGAACTTCTCCGGTACCCGGTTCAGATTGACGGCCGGTATCGGAAAACGCTCTCCGGGCATCGGCCCATACATGGTTGTATACGTGCCTGGAATTCTCGGTACCGGTTGCGGCTCGAGCGCCTGTTCGGGCGTGGTGGTTGTACAGCCGGAAAGGGCAAGCAACGACAGGCTGCCTGCCCCACCCAGGAGTTGCCTGCGATTCATTGCTTGCCGGCCTGGTAATACAGGGTCGGCGTCTCTCCGGTTTTGCCGGTGAAGGCGAGGACGTCGTATTTCGCCTTCGGATCTTCTCCCATGCCCAAAGAGCCCATCGGCATACCCGGGGTGGAAATGCCGCGAATATCCGGTTGTTCAGTCATGAGCTTGCTGATCGCTGCAAGCGGGACGTGTCCCTCGAGAACGTATTTGCGATCGCCTCCGATGGCGGCCGTATGACAGGCTTCAAGTTTTGCCGGCACTCCCGCCTGCGTCTTGATCGAGGAGAGGTCTTCCATGTCCTTTGTTTCGACGGTGTAGCCGGCTTTTTCGACTGCATCGACCCAGACCTGACAGCACCCGCACCAGGGTGTCTTGAAGACGGTGATATGCTTGTCATCGGTTTCGCCTGCATGTGCATGCAGCGTCAGCAGGTTGCCGGCCAACCATGATGCGACCGCGATTTTGATCAGTGTTTTCATTTCTGGTCTTGTCCTTTGTGTGTTTGATGGCCGTGACAGGTCCGGCCCATGATCTTGTGCATGACGAGGTGTGCCCCAAGACAAAAGCCGATTGGCGCCAATGCGCCGAGGCGTTCAGCCCAACCTGCGCCAGCGCCCATGCCCCAAAGCAGCAATCCGGCGCCGCCGACCATTGGAATGCAGCATGCGATCATGATCCAGGTGCCGAATTTCCGCGGTTCGGGAACGCCCGTGACGTCATGTGCTCGAATTCTCGGCACCCCGGAGGAAAGTGCATACGGCGATAGTTTTTGCGGGTCCTGAGCCATCACAGCACGACCACCTTTGCGCCCACCGGAACCCTTTCATACAGGTCCTCGACATGCGCATTGATCATCCGGATGCAGCCGTTCGAAACGGAGCGCCCGATCGAAGATGGCTGGGTGGTGCCGTGAATCCGATACATCGTGTCGCGGCCACTGCGGTACAAATACAGCGCGCGTGAACCAAGCGGATTTCCGGGTCCGCCGGGAACGCCTTTTGCATATCTGGCGTATTTGCCCGGCTCACGCCTGATCATGTTCTTGGTCGGGGTCCAACTTGGCCACTTTGCCTTCCGACCGATGGTGGCCGAGCCCCGAAAAGCCAGACCAGCTCGGCCGACGCCGACCCCATATCGCCTTGCTGTTGTCCGGCTTGTTTGCAGGTAGAGAAAGTGGTTGCCTGGATCGACCACCAGCGTGCCGGGACTGTATCCGGAGAATCGAACAGTCTGCGGTTCGAACCGCGGATCAAGTTTGAAGACGCGTTTGTGTGCCTGTGCCAACGAGGCAGGCAGGAATGCCGACGACAAAGCGCCAAGCATGAAGCTACGTTTGGAAAGCATGGTTTCCCTCTCAAATCCAATTACTCGACGAACGCCATTGACGGCTGGCGAAGTAAGATCAGATCGAGATGGGGGGCCTCATCTGGAAATATATCACTTCCAGAAGCGTCTCGGACTGTGCCGGGATTTCAACCGACGCCAAGACAGGCGAATTTTGCAGCGGTGTGAATTCGGGAAGATAATGGCAATCGGCCGCACAATTGCCTTGGCGGTTATCCATGCCGCTTTTCGACTTCTGACAGCATTTCATCGCGGCCGTCTTGTCAGCGGCCAGAACCTCATGAACCTGACCGGTTACTTTCGTTGATGTCATGTCGGCATGCGATTGGATCACAGTCGGCATCATGGCCCCGAGGACCAGAACCAGTATCATCAACGATGGCAAAAGTCTGCGCATTTCAGTAACGTAACGCCGGTTCCGTAAATTTTCTACAATCGTCTCAGCTGACTTCGAACCATGTGGTCATGCCTGCCGCCGCGTGTTCCAGCATGTGGCAATGATACAGCCACTTGCCGGGATTGCCAGCGACGAAGGCAACCTCCGTCGTCTGCTCAGGTCCAATCAGGAATGTGTCGCGCCAAGGCTTGCCGTCATCGACGCCGGCTCCGGATCGACTGAGAACACGGAAGTGATGACCATGGACATGCATGGCGTGTACCCAGCCTGTCTGATTTATCGTTTCCAGCAGAACCGTTTCGCCGCGCCGAACCGTGAAAAGCGGAGCCTCCGCCAGGTTTGCTATGCCGTTGAATGCCCAGGACTGGCCCGTTTTACGGAAATCTTCGCCTTCAAGGCGCTTGCCCTTGTAGGTGATGTCCACAAAGCCGCCCATGGCGCCACCTTCCATAACGACCTTCACCTTCCGGGCGCCCGTCACATCGGGCTCCGGTATCGGGTTTACCGGAATTGAAGGCGTCGACTGCGCTGTGCGCGATATCCCGTCGACGATCCCGTCAACCAGGGGGAATGGCTGATCGCCCGAAATCTCTTCGATCGTGAAATCAGCGTCCGGAACAACCATAAGGTCGATCCGTTGCGCTGGTCCGAGAAGATGCGGGGAATACGGCAGAACGACGGATTCCGGCAGCGCCTGTCCGTCATAGGCAATTACCTTTCCGCCGAACCGATTTGGATCGAGTTCCAGAACACGTGAGTTCGAGGCGTTGATCAGTCTAAGGCGATAGGCGTCGCCACTGCGCAGCTTCAAGACCGGACGTGACTTGCCATTCACAAGGAGCCAGTTACCGAGACGCCCTCCGTGGCTCCAATCCATCAAGGAGCCAAAGCTGTCCGTGTCCAGAACGCCAGGCTGGCGCAAGCGCCAGTCATCAATGATGAGGGTGATGTCATGGTCGCGATCAAAGGTGGAGATTCGCTCCTCCACGATCAACGGGCCATACAAGCCACGCCCGACCTCATTCCAACTCTTGTTGTGCGCGTGATACCAATATGTACCGGAATCCGGCAGCTCGAATTCATAGATGAAACTGTCTCCGGGCTGCACGGGTTCCTGGGTCAAGCCGGACACCCCGTCCATCGCATTTTCGATGCGGATCCCGTGCCAGTGGATGGATGTGGGCTCCTCAAGATTGTTGCGAAAGTTGACGCGTATCCGCTCGCCCTTTCGGGCCCGGATTTCAGGACCGGGTACAATGTCGTTATAGGCCCAGAGATCTGAGAGCTGCTGCTCGTAAAGTGCTCGCCGGACCGGTCCGGCGATCAGATCAAACTCCTGCGCACCCGCCTTTGCCATAGCAAGACCGGGCAGTACGCCTGCGGACACGAGCACCCCGGTTCCCGTCAGGAAATTGCGTCTGTCAATCATTCTCCCGCTCCAGCAGAAAGGTCGCGATTGCCGTCAGATCGTCCTGACTGAGAAAGGAAGTTCCGTCACGCACCACTTCCCCCATCGAACCACCAAAAGCGTCGCCGTCCGGTTGGATGCCTGTTTTCAGCGCATAAGCCAGATTGGACACAGTCCAGCCCTTTTCCTTCAGCACATCCGCCCTGATCGAAGGGGACTTACCGCCATCGGGCAGACTGTCTGATCCATGCAGGCGCAATTCCGCCTGTCGGGCACCCGCGAAGTTCCGTGGCGTGTGGCAGGCACCGCAATGCGCTGGCCCTTCAACGATATATTTGCCACGGTTCCATGCATCCGATCTCGCCGGATCAGGTTCGAATGTCTTGTTTTCCAGGAATGCGGCGCGCCAAAGCTTCAGACCCTCGCGGAAGTTGAAGGGGACCGCCGTCTCCTGTGGTTTTGATGGCTCATCCACCGGCGGGACGGTCTGGAAAGCCGCCCAGAGATCGGCGATGTCCTGGTCTGTCAGCCGGGAATAAAACGGGTAGGGAAATGCCGGATAGTAAGGCTTGCCTTCCCGGGAAACGCCCTGCCGGACCGCCTTGGCGAAGTCTTCAACCGACCACGCACCTATCCCGTAGGTCGTGTCTGTCGTGAGGTTGGGCGAGTGGAAGGTGCCGAACTGGGTCGGCAATGCCAGGCCGCCAGCAAGTGGAGCGCCGCCGTTCTCGGCATCTGTGTGGCAGGCTATGCACCCGGCCATGCGCGCCAGATAGGCACCACGGTTCGCGTCACCCAGTTCTGCGTTCAAGGTGACGGTTTTTCCGATAGGCCACCAATATAGGCCGGCAACCGCCACGCCGGCCAATGCCAGCGCAGCAGCTCCCAGGAGGAGCAACGTTTTCATGTGTTACTTCTTCTCCAGCCGGAATTTGGTATGGCAGGAAGAACACGTCTGGGCCACCATGTTGAAGACGCTGTCGGCGGGCATGGTTGCCAATTGCTCGGCGGTCATCATCGGTTGTGTCGAGCCCATCATGCCCGATCCGCCACCCATCATTCCGTTTTGGCTGCCCATCATCATGGAGTTGTTGTTGTCCATCATCGAGCCTTGCGCGTCGCCCGACATGGCAAGGCCGTTGTCAGCGGCGCTTTCCAGCCCGGTTGCATAGGTTTCCAGCTGACTGGCCAGTGCTTCAAAGGCCTCCCAGTCAGTCCAGATTTCTGCCCGGGCTTCTGAAGGCGCCTCGGTCGTTCCTTCCGGAAACAGCGACGTCATGGCTTTGCCGGCGTGGGTTTTGATGATCAGCGCCCCCGCCTGCACCGACGCTGCATCGTAATCGACCTCGCCGCGCATCATCGCCGAAAGGGATTTGACGACCTTGCTCATGTCCATCATGGCATCCATGCGCTGCTTGTATATTCCGGTGGCGCCGCCATGGGCATATGCCGCGACGCCACCTGCAAGGATGATGAATGCTGCCGCGGCAGCTGCAATTCTTGTTCTCACGATTTCTCTCCTGAATGATCTCTTCGATGGCCAGGAATGCTGGCTGTTTCGTCAGAAGAGGATCCGCGGAGGTGGCGGGTCGAAACCGGACGTGACGCCCGCATAGTTCATGGCACCTGCCGGTCCATGCAGTTCCGTGCGACAGCGGCTTTTGATTTCGATGGATTCGACCGGCAGAAGGATAGGCGCACCACAATGCATTGCGCGCGTCCCGTCCGACTGGCTTTGCGAAGTCCTCTCCGTGTGATCATGTGATCCGTCGGCGAGAACGGCCTGGATCGGCCCGGCGTGTTCATGCGGCAGCATATCAAAATGCCTGAACCTGCCGCCAGCAAGGACAAGCATGAAGACGGCCAGTACAGTAACCGGCCATTTCATCCACATAATCTTGCCCTCGATGTCAAATCCCCTCATTAGAATATTCCGTTCGCCTTTTGCAAGGCTCGGACGTAGGCGATAATCTTGTCAACGTCTTGTTCGCTGACACCCGGTACCGGCGGCATGTTCCCAAAACGCCAGTGATGGGCGCGCACTCCGTTTTTTGCCGCAAGCTGAAAAGCTGCATCGCCATGGTGGTTGGGCTCATAGATCCTGTGAACGAGGGGCGGAGCCGTACCATCCTGCCCGGCCGCATTAACACCGTGGCAAGTGGCACAATTCGCTTCAAACGCTATTCGTCCCGCTTCCGCTTTGGGCGAAAGCCCGGGAACTGCAACCGTGGCAAGAGCCGCACCAGCCTCCCCGGGTGTCACCTGTACCGAATGAGGATTCTGCTCCCGAGGAGAGCCTGTCCAAACATTTTCATAGACAACTACAAATATTCCGAGGCTAAAAACCCCAACAACGATGTATTTTGGGTTCATAATTCCCTTCTGTCGAAAGACTTATTTTAAATCGGCAATCTGTAGACTTGGCATTGCTTATCAATGCAACAACTCGGAGTTCAGCGCTCTGCGCTTCTGATGTGCTCCGTCAGAAATTGCGAACGAGATTGATCATTTCTTATCGTCTCTCGCTCGTGCATTATCTACAAGGCCTGCCAGTTTCTCCTTCTCCACGAACCCGGCCACTAGCTCATCACCAATAACAAACGACGGCGTACCATTGAAACCGAGCTGCTGGGTAAGACGCATTGAAGTAGAAATGTGCTGCTCGATCGACGGGTCGTTCATGTCATTACTCAATTGCTCCAGATCGAGGCCGACCTGCTTCGCCACCCGGAGGACAGATGCTTCTTCGGCGCGCTCCTGGAGTGCCATCAATGCCCAGTGGAACTCCGCATACTTGCCCTGCTCCCGAGCAGCAAGCGCCGCTCGAGCCGCAAATACCGACCCCTCACCCAGTATCGGCCACTCCCGATAAACGAGCCGTATATTTGCGTCTTCTTTCAGGAGAGCTTGAATTTCGGGCTTCACACGCCGGCAATAGGGACAATTGTAGTCAAAGAACTCTACAATTGTTACATCACCATTCGGGTTTCCAAGTACAGGTGCATTTGAATCCCGCTCCAACATATCGCGTTGACTTGTAAGCACTTCCGTCTGGGCAACGGCCTGCGCCTCCGCTTCACGCTTTCTCAAAATTTCCACCGCTTCCATCACGATTTCCGGTTTTTCCCGGATCGCTTCAAGGACAAGCGCTTTTACGCGCGCTTCATCCAAATCATCCGCAGCGGCACCGAACGGAAACGCAGTCAGCACCACTGCTGCAAACGACCAAGACTTGAAATTCATGCGCAACCTCAAAACCCGACAAAAAGGCCCCCGCCTTTCAATCGACAATTCTCTGGAAATCAATTCCATCAGAATATCATTCTGAAAATGCCCGAACCGGTTTTTTTTGTAACCAAATGTATCCTTGACCTTTCCCTGCGGAAGGGCTGCAAATACGGAAAATCGCTTAGGAAAAAAGAAAATCCGATGCCTACCAAATCCCAAGTTAGAATGAATACCCAGTCGAACCTGATGCGCTTTGGGATGATGGCCTGTTGTGTCGTCATGCTGTTGCCCATAGCCGGGTTTTTCGTGGCTGGCGGCAGCTTGGCCGGTCTTTGGACTAAAGCAGGATTGTTCGCGCCGCTTCTGCTTTGCGTAGGCGCTCATCTCGTCATGCACAAACTGATGGGTAGATCATGCCATGCGGCAAAGAGTGAAAAGGAACTTCAGGCGGTACCAGTCCTTACGGATCAGCGAGCAGAAAATAGACAGTAATTAGGTTCCGTGTAGATCTTCGCCCCGGCTTTCCGAAACCTGCGAAGCAGGCCTCGACAGCAACGTACCCCGTCTCAAGGCATCATCTACCCGACTGCGTGCGGGATTGATCCTGTGGCATAGTTCGTGACCGCTCCTTGTGGCCACCGACGATATGTACCAAAAGGTGAGCAGGCAGCATTGTGATAGCTGAAAGAAATCCGAACACTCGGCAGCTTGGCGCGGTCAAGCGATACATTGTGGTCGCCGTTCTGAACACGTCGTATTGAGCAAAGATGTCGAAGCTTACGGGAACCTTGATTGGCGCACTCGGGCTGGTGCTGCTTTCAACTTATCTGGCAGTTGCGAAATCATCGATCCCGTTCACTTCTCCTGCCGTGACAGCAAAACTTGTCACTGCCCAGAATGGTGTGCCACCGGGCGCGGAATCCCTGTCAGCAGGCCTCGACCTGGATCTTGGTGAAGGATGGAAAACATATTGGCGGTCACCAGGCGAGGTCGGCATCCCGCCACGGGTCGATTGGTCAAGATCGCGAAATGTTGAACGGGTGGATTTCCTCTGGCCCGCGCCTGCACGCTTCGCTGCCTTTGGCATAGAAAACTTCGGCTACAAAGACGAGGTCTTGTTTCCGCTTCGCATTATTCTGAAGCGCGCCGGTGAGCCGGTCCATCTTTCGGCAACAGTGAACCTGCTGACCTGTTCCGAGGTCTGCGTACCCCAAAACTTCGATTTGGAGTTATCTTTAAGCCAAGGGTCATCGATCGACCAGATATCGGCTGACAGAATTGGCGCCTATCTCAAACGAATTCCGGACGAAGAGGAAAAGGCGGGCATTACCTCTTCCGAAGCACACCTCGACGAGAAGCGCACAAAGCTGACCGTCGAACTGGAAAGCGACATCCCCTTCAAGACACCGGACATCTTTCCTGAACTGGGCGACGGAAGTGCGTTAGGAAAACCTGATATTCGCCTTAGCGGGAATCGCCGCCTCCTGTGGGCATCTTTTCCCGTGTTGGCCATCTACAAAAACGGTTTGATACCCCCTCGGATCACCGTGACCGACGGATCCGCTCGGTCACTGACCGTGGTCCCGAATTTGATAAAGTCCGCCCCTCCCCCTCCAACTTCGATCGAAGAACAGGCTCCCGCACTGGGTGAACTTCTTTGGATCGCGTCGATCGCGTTTATCGGCGGACTTATCCTCAACGTCATGCCCTGTGTTCTTCCGGTCTTGTCGGTAAAACTATACTCGGCAACGAAACAGCAAGGACGGACGGCATGGGCGACGCGCGCCGGTTTCCTCGTGGCAGCCGCAGGGACAATGACATTCATGTGGGCGCTTGCCTCGGCCCTATTCGGTCTTCGGTGGATCGGCGTGACCATCGGCTGGGGATTGCAATTCCAGAATCCCGCTTTTCTCACCCTTATGTTCGTGATCCTTGTCGTGTTCGCAACAAACCTTTTTGGTTTTTTTGAGATTACTCTGCCTACCGCCATCCAGAATCGCCTGTCGAGGTCTGGGGGCAACAATGGCTACTTATCCGACTTCTTTACCGGATTGTTTGGGGCGGTCCTGGCGACCCCGTGCTCTGCACCTTTCCTGGGCACCGCGGTCGCATTTGCACTCGCCGGGCGCGGAATCGATATTTTTATAGTATTTACAAGCCTTGGACTTGGTCTCGCACTCCCCTATCTCGCTATCGCCTCTGCGCCCCGACTGGTGAATGTTCTCCCAAAGCCGGGGGTATGGATGACGACGCTACGGTTTGTCTTGGGCGCTTTGTTGCTCGCTACCACGGCTTGGCTGCTGACGGTTTTAATCGGAGTAGCCGGTAAGTATGCAGCTTTTACTGTCCTGATGTCGACGACAGCTCTAGTAACTGTACTGGTTTGGCGGCGGCTTGGGGCAGCCCTGCGCTGGAGCAGTATCACCATCTTCGCGATCCTCCCCCTGTTCGCCGCAGAGGTTCTCACGGAGGATGAGGTAACTTCAGCAAGCAATGGAGAGAGCTTGAGCTGGGTTTCTTTTGACCGTGCGCAAATCCCGCGCCTTGTGTCGCGAGGTCAGACCGTATTCGTCGATGTAACTGCCGATTGGTGCCTGACCTGCAAGGCGAACAAAGCTCTGGTCCTGGATCGCGATCCTGTTGCATCGCGGTTGGACACGGAGGGCGTGACGCTCATGCGTGCGGATTGGACCAAACCTGACGAGCGCATTTCGAAATTTCTTGAGAGCTACGGCCGCTATGGCATTCCGTTCAATGCGGTCTTTGGCCCCGGCGCCCCGGACGGCATCGTGCTATCAGAGATTTTATCAAGCGCCAAGGTTATCGAGGCCCTGGATATGGCAACAAAAAAAGCTGATGATACTATGGCCGGAAGACGGTAGCTCTTCGAGTTTTGTCTTTACATTTGTCCGGGGTTTCCGGCGATTGATGAGCTCGCGCATCCGTAAAGGCCAACCGACAGGGCAATTAAGTTTGCCACAGCGAAACCCGCGGTTTTCTTCTATCAGGACGAGAAAATAAGACCCGGTTATCGGAGTTGTACCGGGTGCCCCTGCAATTCGCCGTGCCGATCTAATTCCCGAGTTTTTTCAAGCCATTCTCAATCTGAACGCGCCGCGAGTCGTTTTCGGGCACGTCGCCCAGAAGTGCCCGTGCTTTCACATAGGCAGCAATTGCCTCATTACGCTCTCCGATGACGCTGTAAGCATTGGCAAGGCGAAGCCATCCGTCAAGATCTTCCGGCTGGCTCTCGAGCCTCGAAGCTAAGCGCTCCACCATTGAACGGATGAACGCCGCCCGATCTTCGCCGCTCATTGCCTGGGCGGCTGCAATATCCGCCGCTGTCGGACCACCTCTCCCCCCTGAAGCGTAGTCGGACATTCGCACCTCCGGCTTTCCGATACTTTCGCTGATGCGATTAGCTTCGCCCACGAATGCTTCCATCCACGGCGCAAAATCATCGGCGGTCTCCAACCGCCCGATCAGCAGATCATATGCCGCACTGGCATCACCGATCTGCTGCAGCGAAACAGCTTTGTAGAAGATGGCAGCGGGATTTCTCGCATCGAGTTCGATAGCCTTTTCTATCGCGATTTGCGCATTCGGCGTCACTATTCCGGCTTCCGCATTGATCAAAGCTTCGGCGAGCAACGACCATATAGCCGAGTTTGCGTCATCGCGCTGTACAACTACCTCAAACGCGTTGGCCGCATCTGCAAACAGTCTCAATCGCATGTAAGACTGCCCCAGAAGCATCCACCCATCGGTAGCTCCACCATTCGGGTCCGCCAGCAAACGTCCCCTCAATGTTTCGGTAAGTTCGGCAATTCGCTGTTCCTCTGCGCGTTGGAAGCGGCGTTCCGCGTAAGTTTGACTGGCGAGACCGGGTGAGCCGTTGACTGCATAGAAACCGAATGCGAAGGCGGGCGCTATAAAAGCTAAGGCGATAATAGCCAGGCGGCCCTCGCCGGCCCTCATGGCCGCTGGTTCGGCTATTCGTCTCGACCGGGCCAGAATACGCCTTTTTATTTCCAACTGCGCAGCCGAAGCCTCCTCCGAGGCAATCAGGCCCCGATCTAGATCTCTTTGCACTTCGTCGAGCTGATCCACCAGGATCAACGGCACAGAATCGTCATCCGTCAAAACGGGAGAGTTGCGCATTGCAAGCGGCAAGAGTACCAGCCCTGCCGCCAAAAGCGCCAGAGCGCCAAAACCAATCCAGATCATGTCCGATTCCCAGCCTGTTGCGCTTTTACGAACTCCCGGACCTCTGCCTCTTCCTCCGCGCTCAACACGTCCGCGCCGGGCTTGCTTCGGTGCCGAACAAGGATGATGGCACCCGCCAATAGTACCACTACTGCGAACGCTGCCGGCGTAAGCCAGAGCACAGCGGTCTTTGGCTGGAACGGCGGGTTGAGCAAAACGAAATCTCCGTAGCGCGCCCGAATGAAATCAAGGACTTCCTTGTCATTGTCACCCTCGATAAGCCGTTCCCGAACCATCAGCCGCAGATCGCGCGCAACACCTGCATTCGAACTGTCGATGTCCTGGTTCTGGCAGACGACACACCGCAACTTTTTCGAAATATCGCGTGCGCGCGCTTCCAACACCGGATCCGGCAGTATTTCGTCGGGTTCCACTGCATATGCCGATACTGGCGGCAACAGCAGTACAACCATGATGACCAATATCCTGAACATTCTCATCACTCGCTCGCGAACGCGCCGGCTTGTTTAAGCACCGTTCCGATTTTCCTCACGGCCTCGTCGCCAATGATGGGACCGACATAGCGATAAAGCACGGTGCCGGTTTCCCCGACTATGAAGGTTTCGGGCACGCCGGAAATCCCCCATTCGATTCCGGCGCGGCCAGTCAGATCGGACCCGATACGCTCATAAGGATTCCCAAGTTCAGATAGCCAGCGCACGGCATCTGCAGGCTGGTCCTTGTAGTTGATTCCGAACAGGCGAATGCCTTCCCTCTCGACAAGATCCGTGAGCACCCGGTGTTCGGCGCGGCATGGCACGCACCACGACGCGAAAACATTCACGACGATAGGCTGGCTAGCGTTCACCAAATCCGATCGCGCGAGCCCCGGAACGGATAAGCCTTCAATGGCTTCAAGTTGAAACTCTGGGACGGGTTGCGCAATCAGTACCGAGGGTATTTCGTTCGGATCACGGTCTGGATTGAGGCCCCAGAGGAAAAAGATCCCGAGAAAAAGCGCTATGAAAAAGGGCAATGATGCAAGCAATCGTGCCATGACTTATTCCGCTGGAACCGCCTGTGCATCTTTTACGGCGGGCCGTGGCGCCCCAACGCGCAAACGTCTGTCCGATAGCGACACCCCCCCTCCTAAAAATAATATTAGCGACCCTACCCAGATCAGATTTACTAGAGGTTCGTAGAGAATGCGCAAAGTCCATTGACCGCTTTCTCGCGCCTTCTTTGACGAGGGCTCTGATATCGACGCATATAAGTCTCCGGCCAAGGTCGAACGTATCGCTGACTCTGTAGTCGAACTTTGTGCGACGGGGTAGTTACGGCGTTCCGGGAAGAGTGTGGTGACAAGTTTTCCGTCTTTCTTAACCGATAACGAACCACGCTCGGCGAAGTAGTTTGGGCCTCTCACCCTCTCGACACCGTTAAAGGTTACCTCAAATCCCGCGATGGAAACAACGGAGCCCGGTTCAACGAAAGCGATTTCTTCGGACTTCCATATGCTCGAGCCGATGAAGCCGAACATCGCAATGGACAGGCCGACATGCGCCAATGTCATCCCGTGAGCGGCGCGCGGGAGACCTTTCGCTCGGCGCAACGCTGTCGCCATCGGCAGCTCGAAAAGACGAATTCTCAATGCCCATTCTCTGACCGTTGCCAGGAACAGCCAAACTGAGAAAAAGATTGAGACATAACCCAGTACAGGTCCACCGCTGATAAAGTACCAAGCGGCAAGCGTGGCTAGCACGGTTAGCACTGCGACGAACTTCAAACGCTGCAGCACGCCTTTGAAGTCCGATCGCTTCCAAGACAAAAACGGCCCTATCCCCATGATGAATATGAGAGGCAGCATAATGGGAACGAAGGTTATATTGAAAAAAGGCGGACCTACCGAGACTTTTTCACCCGTGACTGCTTCGAGAAACAACGGGTAGAGCGTGCCAACAAGCACACTACCGGTTGCAGCCGCGAGAATCAGATTGTTAAGCATAAGACCGGACTCACGACTGATAGGCTTGAATAGTCCACCGCCTTCCATCATCGGCGCCCGCCACGCGTAGAGAGCAAGCGAGCCACAAATGGAAATGCCGAGTAACATGAGGATATACAGACCGCGTTCCGGATCGACCGCGAATGCATGGACCGAGGTCAACAGACCGGAGCGAACTATGAACGTTCCTAACAGCGAAAGAGAAAACGTGAGGATTGCCAGCAAGATTGTCCAGCTTTTGAAAGCATCACGCTTTTCCGTCACGATGGCCGAATGCAACAAGGCGGTTCCCAATAGCCACGGCATGAAACTCACATTCTCGACTGGATCCCAAAACCACCATCCGCCCCAACCGAGTTCATAGTAAGCCCACCACGATCCGAGCGCGATCCCGGCGGTAAGACTCATCCAGGCCGCCAAGGTCCATGGTCGGACCCATCGAGCCCAAGCGGCATCGATGCGGCCTTCGAGAAGCGCGGCGACAGCAAAAGAAAAAACAATCGAAAACCCGACATAACCAAAATATAGGAGTGGCGGATGCATGGCGAGACCGACATCCTGCAGAAGCGGATTAAGGTCACGTCCATCTGGCGGCGGCGGAAAGACGCGTTCAAACGGATTTGAAGTAAGCAATAGAAACGACAAGAAACCTACGCTGATCCATGCCTGCACAGACAATGTACGCGCCTTGACGGCTTCGGGAATGTTTGAGCCAAACAGGGAAACACTGGCACCAAATACGACAAGGATAAGCACCCAAAGCAGCAGCGACCCTTCGTGACTACCCCAAGTACCGGCCACTTTGAACAACAGCGGCTTTAGTGAATGAGAATTCTCCGCGACATTCAAAACGGTGAAATCGCTAACTACAAACGACCACATGAGACTGGCGAAGGCGAGCGCGACGAACAGCAACTGGCCGACCGATGTCGCTCGGGTTGACCCCATCCAGAGAAGGTTCTTCTTCGCAACTCCGATCAGCGGAAGTACGCTTTGCACGAGGGCAAGAGCGAGCGCCAAGGCTAGCGCGAAATGACCCATTTCAGGTACCATGTTTCAACCTCGCTGCAATGCAATGCTGTTCACTTCTGAAAGGCTGTCGTGCGAGAAAGCGCGATCATTCTTCGAGAGCGGCTTTCCGCTTGCGATACTCGTCCTCATCGATTTCGCCTTTGGCAAATCTGTCTTTAAGAACATCGATCGCCTTGGAGGTGTGCGCACCGGATTTGTTATCGGTGAGCCAGCGAACTGCGAAAAAAACGAGTACGATTACAACTCCCCAGAACACCAACATCATGAGACCGCCCAGCATCCCATATCCTCCGCCCCACGCCATATGGGTATAGTCACGGATCCAGGGCCCTTCCGGATCTGCCTTTGCACCCGAAGTCACAAACAAAGTCGCCAGTCCCATAGCTACTGATCTTAGTCTCATCTCAGTGCCTCTTCTTGAGTGAATTATGCCGAGATTGGTATTGTAATAGTGACGCACAGGCCGCCTTGTTCCCGGTTCTGAAGCGCTATGTCTCCGCCGTGCCCGCGAATGATTGTGCGTGCGATTGCCAATCCCAAGCCGTAGCCTCCTGTCTCCAGCGATCTCGAAGTTTCCAGCCGGAAAAATGGCTCGAACACCCGTTGGAGTTCAGCTTCTGGAATGCCGGGGCCATCATCATGGACTGTGATGACCAATTCATCTCCGCGCGTGAAATATCGAACATGCGCGGAACCACCATAGCGAATTGCGTTCTTGATGACGTTGCGCAATGCCCTCCGCAAAGCGGTAGGCCGGAACCGCGCCAAGACTTCTGGACCGGTTTCCAAGGAGAACGAGGAATTAGGTTCCAATTTCAATCCGAGGAAGAACTCTTGGACATTAACTTCCTCCGTATCCTCGATAGCGCTCATTCCGCGTGCGAAGACCAGCGTAGACTCCACCATAGTTTGCATTTCTTCGATTGAAGCGATCAGACTCTCGCGGGTTTCCTGGTCATCAACCATCTCGCTTCGTACTCGCATGGCGGTGAGCGGAGACCTCAGATCGTGCCCCAGAGCTGCCAGCAAAAGCGTGCGATCGGAAATGAAGCGCGTGAGCCTATTGTGCATCTGGTTAAAAGCGAACGTGAGTTGCCGGATTTCGCTTGGACCAGACATCTTGAGGTTGGCGACACCCTCGCCCCGGCCTAGTTTCTCGGCAGCTACAGCGAGGCGCCGCAACGGCCCTGTTAACTGAGTAAGGAGAAACCAAAAGACGGCGACAAGTATCGCAGCTGCTGTAAGCGCAAAAGTCACCATCGAATAGACCGGCCATTGAAGCGGCGGTCGCTCAAATCGTGTACCGACATTCAGCCATTGGCCGCCCGATAACGCGATCGATAGGTTCATCTCAACGGCGGAAAGCTCACCGCGCATCATCGCAATATGCATTTCAGCCATGTCGGGCGACAAATGGGGCAACGGTAGTATCCGGCCCTCGATTTGGTGCAGCTCAACACGGATATCACGACTGTAGGTGTCGCCCAACAAGGTTCGAATACGGGATTCGACCACGCCCCCGCCGGCGGGATCATTATGATCAACAGCCGCGTGTTCACCTATCTCAAATCTCACCAAAGGCGAATTTGCTGCTCTTAGTATTGATTCTCGAAGATCCGGCGATGCTTCTTCTATTAATTTTGCCACATTTGCGGCACGTCCTGCTGCTTCGAATCCGAGTGCGGCCCTGACCGCTAAACTTCGCTCGTCGGCGAAAAACCACAAACTAAACAACTGCGCAATTATCAGAGCAGCAATTACTAGCAGCACTAATTGCAATCGCAGGCTATTAAGAGAAACCCGGATCATTCCAGAACCTCTATATTCACCGCAAGGCAGTACCCTTCATTCCGAACGGTCTTGATGATTTTCGGTCGCAGGACATCAACCTCTATCTTCCGCCTGAGACGACTGATTTGGTTATCGATGGTACGGTCGAGTGGCCCCGCCGACCTTCCGGCGGTGAATTCGAGTAACTGCTCGCGGCTCAACACCAAACGCGCTCGTTTGAGAAGTATGATTAGAAGCTTGAAGTCCGAGGACGTGAGACGGATTTCATTATTCGCCTCATCGACAAGCACATGCTTGTCAACATCGAAAACCAAATGCCCGAAGCGTATGCGCTTCCCGGCGAAATCGCCTGCGTGCTTCTCCATCTGTCGCGAACGACGTAAAATTGCCTTTATGCGCGCCAATAGTTCGCGAGGATTGAACGGTTTCGCCAGATAATCATCGGCTCCGGTCTCAAGGCCGACAATTCGATCGGTTTCCTCGCCCAATGCCGTTAGCATTAAGATTGGAAGATCGCGCTCAATTGAAAGCCGACGACACAGGGACAATCCACTCTCGCCAGGCATCATCACATCGAGGACCAAGAGGTCGAAATGGCCGGTCGAGAGCCTCTCGTCCGCCTCGCGGGCGTCCTTTGCACATGTCGCCTGCATCCCGCTTTTTTCGAGAAATCGCTTAACGCTTTCCCGAATCTCTTTGTGATCGTCAACGACGAGTATGTGCGGAACAACAGACACTTCATTCTCTTCTAGTTAAAGAAATCACAGTTGGTCAGAGGAAAAATTGTCACCATTTGTATCAGAAGGCATTTGACGCGGACCACAGACCTGTTTCCCGCTAATCCCAACCTCTTTGGCAATCCTGGATTAACCCGCCCAAACGTCCAGTAAGGTCATCATCCCCATCGCGATGCGCGCCATATGATGGCGGTACGACATCAACGGCGCTTCCTCGCCCGCGTCAAAGGCAATCATAACTTATTAGATCGGCCGGGACATGTACCGGGTCGCGCATAGCTCCGATGAACCGATTGCCCGTCACACCACCCAACTTGAAAACGTGCCTGAACAATTGTATCAGATGGTCATCATAAACATGTCTGGAATATTGTAACGTGATGGATCTTGCGAGAGAAAAGTCGGCTTGATCATAGATGTTCGCGCAGCGCTTCGTAATGCGTTTTCCATTTAAGGCGCCGTACGCTCTTGCTAGCTTATGGTGTCCGGGTTCAGCGCCAATGAGACAATTTCGGCTTAACGGATAGAGGAGGATTTCTGGCTCATCGTAGCCCTTCAACGAGCGAAGATGAGACGGAAATCCGGGACACAGAAAGAGCCGGCAGAGAAGGTCATCAAGGACATCCGCCGCGCCACCCGCAAACAGTATTCGGCGGAGGAGAAGATCCGCATCGTGCTGGAAGGCCTGCGTGGCGAGGAGAGCATTGCCGCGCTGTGCCGGCGTTAGGGCATTGCCGAGAGCCTCTATTACAATTGGTCGAAGGAGTTCCGCGAGGCCGTCAAGAAGCGGTCGGCGGGCGACACCGCGCGTGCAGCCACCACCGACGAGGTGAAGGTGCTGCGCAAGGAGGCCCGCGACCTGAAAGAGGTCGTCGCTGAGCAGGCGCTGGAACTGCGGTTGGTCAAAAAAAGCATGATCGCGGATGGGGGCGACGACGCATGAGATACCCCGCATCCGAGAAGCTGGAGATCATCCGGCTCGTCGAGCAGTCGCATCTTCCGGCCAAGCGCACGCTGGACAAGCTCGGCATTCCGCGCGCGACTTTCAATCGTGGTATGACCGCTTCCTGACAGGTGGCGTCGATGCACTGGAAGACCGCAAGCCTCAACCCAAGCGGGTCTGGAACCGCATTCCCGACGAGGTGCGCCAGAAGGTTATCGATCTAGCCCTCGATGAACCGGAGCTATCACCACGGGAACTGGCTGTGACATTCACGGACATTCCCGCCTTCGGCTACAAGAACCACGCGGCAATCGACCGGCACCATGGCTTCATCCGCGGCTGGAACGTGACGAGTGCGGCCGCCTGGGACGGTGCGCAGCTCCGCAATTTCCTGGACCGGAGCAATACAGGCTCGACGGTGTGGGCAGACACGGCCTACCGTTCGAAGGCGAATGAAGCCCGGCTCGAACGGCACGGCTTCATCTCCGACATCCATTCGAAGAAGCCAAAAGGGCGACCACTGGGCGAGGCGACGTCTTGCGCCAGGGTGCGGCGTCCACGGATCCGGTCATGCATCGAGCATGTCTTTGCGCGGCAGAAGGCGCAGATGAACCACGTCGTGCGCACCATCGGCATGAAGCGGGCGCGGGTGAAGATCGGCATGTCCAACCTCGCTTACAACATGCTGCGTCTCGTCTGGCACGAGGGGCAACGTGCGCCCGCATGACGCCGAAATGGCCCGAGCCGACAGCGCGCCGGCCCAAATCACACCTCGGAAGGTCAGAAAACCTCTGTAATCACAGCCGGCATCCAGCCAATCTGCGCATCTCGACCATTTCCGGGCCGCAAACGTCGGTCATTAGAAGCGTCCGATTGGTTCCACAATCGTCGCTTGCTGAATTTCATCGGCAACACTCCGCCAGCAGAGGCCGAAGAAAAATTCAACGTAGCTCTGGAAACTTCAGAAATGGCCACGTAAGTTATTGATCGGCCTCCGTCACACGCGGGGCGGTTCAGTTGCGATGGTTGGCTAGGCCTAAACATCTGCGTGACGCAATCGGCCAAATGGCGGAGCGAAGCTCCAAAGGAGCCTATGCACGATAGGCAAAAATAAAAATTGATCCATACAATCGGCAACGATCTGGGCTTAGGCTGACGCAGGCCGAGCTAAACCGTGCCGCATCGTTTTGGTCAGGATTCGCAAATGCCCCGGACAATCCTTATGTCGTCGCTTGTTTTCCTTTTTTCGCTTCTGGTGTCCGGCTGCGTCACCGTACTGGAAACGGTGAAGAAAGCCGATCAACCGATTCCCACTGAGCTCGTGGCGTCGATGCGGTCAAAGGGGATGACGTCTGCGGACCCGGTTCTCATTCGGCTGTTCAAGGAAGAAAGCGAGCTTGAGGTCTGGAAGCGAGATAAATCGGGTCGGTATGCGCTCTTGAAGACGTTTCCGATCTGCAGGTGGTCGGGTCAACTCGGCCCGAAAACGCGTGAAGGCGATCGTCAGGCTCCGGAAGGCTTCTATCAAGTAATTCCCGCAGGACTGAATCCGAACTCGAACTACTACCTCTCCTTCAATATTGGCTATCCGAACAAGCTTGAGCGCGCGCTCGGCTACACAGGCAGTGCAATCATGGTGCACGGGGCATGCTCGTCATCCGGCTGCTATGCGCTTACAGACCGCGGCATGGCCGAAATCTATCCCCTGTTGCGCGAAGCCGTAACGGCCGGGCAGAAATCCATACAGGTGCAAATCTTTCCGTTCCGCATGTCTGTCGCCAAGATGCTGGAACACGAAGGCAATCCAAATTCCCAGTTTTGGAAGAACCTCAAGGTCGGCTATGACAGCTTCGAACTGAGCAGGAAGCCCCCCTTGGTCGGCAGTTGCGGCGGACGCTACGTGTTCGCGTCCGCAACCGGCACGGAACTCCCGAACAATCCTTTGGGAGACTGTCCGGGAGGCGCGAGCAAGTCTATATTCGAGGTCGCGGCAAATGGGTCGCTCGACGGCGAGAGGTCTCCGCAGATTAATGGAAATCCACAGGCACCGGGAGCGCACGCCTATTCGGACGGGAGCATGAACCCGTATTTCAGGAGGATCCTAGAGCAGAAAGGCGCCGCAAAGCTGGCGGAGATGACTTCACTTACTAACGTTCCGGTGAGCCGTCCACAGGCCGCCCTTTTCGAGCCACATTTGGCCGCCCCGATGACCGATTGACCGCGCTGCACGGCGAACAAGCCCGAATTATGAGACCAGACTACGAGTATTCGCGCGATCTTCGGCGATTGCGAAGCTTGAGCATTGTTGCACGAAGGGAGGTGGCCCTGCCACGATCTGATGACAAATCGTCGCCTTCGTTATTATGTGGCGAATTGACCTTTGGTTCCTCAGGAGCGGAAATTGTTGGGATCGTCCCCGTGAAAAAACTCTCGCTCGAAACGGACAGATCCGAAAAACCTCGGAGCAATTGACAAACGTTTCAGGACCGCTTGTCTGATCAGGTCCGGGCAAGTATCCATCGGGCTGCAAATTCTTACCGGCGGACGTTGGCAATATGAGCAGATATGCGCTAGTTCTTGGTCATGCTTAGGTTCCCGGCATCTGTGTTTTTCGCCCTGATTCTGCTAATGCACGCTTCTGCAATTGTGCCCGCTGCGCACTGGGACGGAGCCCGCGATACCGGAGAAGTCCTGACCGAATCTGTCATCTCCGTGCCGACAGCCAAGGCTGCAGCGGATACTGTGCACCTACCCCCGACCGTCCTTGCCACTGGCACGCCGGTTTCGCACTGCGCGTCGACCTGCCCAGCTATCCTTGGCGATGAATTTTCAGTTCTCGGTCCAAGTGGCGATCGGCCAACCTTGCGGCCAGGCAGACGATTGCATGCGGCGGTCGTTGCCGTGCATTTCCGGCCGCCCATCGGTACGCGTGTCCTTTCATAGAGCGCGCTGACTGCGCCTGGCCTGTCAAACCGACCGATGGAATGGGTCATTCGGTTTACCGAAACGGGTATGACCCCATATTCCCCGAATTCAGCCCGCCGTAATAGGCGCTGAACCTGCCCATGTGGGGCGGCGATGCGTCTGAAATCGGCGGCCATCGCAGTCAGTTGGTACCTGACGCGCGGATTGAATTCCGCGCCCAACTGGAAATCTTAAAACATGAATTATGTTTTGTTGCAGTCGGCCTTGCTGGCCTACCCTGCGATCGATCCGGTGATTGTGTCTGTCGGCCCGCTCGACATCAGGTGGTACGGAGCCGCTTATGTGGCGGGAATTCTGCTCGGCTGGCTTTACGCCCGCGCCCTCGTGAGAAACCGCAGGCTCTGGGGAAGCCGACCGGCACCCCTCGCTCGCTCTGATCTCGACGACTTCATTGTATGGGCCGCCATCGGCATCGTGCTCGGCGGCCGCGTCGGATACATCCTCTTCTATGATCTCGCGCCTGTGCTCGCACATCCGATACGGGCCATCGAAATCTGGCGTGGCGGCATGTCGTTCCATGGCGGCCTCGCCGGCGTGACCATCGCAATGGTGCTGTTTGCCCGCTCGCGCGGCATCGGCGTCTGGCGCCTTGCCGACATCATTTCCGCCTGCGCACCGATCGGCCTGTTTTTCGGGCGAATCGCGAATTTCATCAACGGTGAACTCTGGGGGCGAGAGACAGACGTGCCATGGGCGATGATATTCCCGGGCGCGGGTCCGCTACCGCGTCACCCGAGCCAGATTTACGAAGCCGGTCTTGAGGGCCTCGTTCTCTTCGCGGTCCTGCGCCTCCTCACCTATCACTCGGTCAGCTTGGCATTGCCGGGGCTTACGACCGGGGCGTTTCTTACCGGATATGCATTGACCCGCATGTTCGCGGAATTCTTCCGCCAGCCCGATGTTCAACTGGGATTTCTGTTTGAGGGTTGGCTGACCATGGGCATGGTGCTCTCGGCTCCAATGTTTCTGGCGGGACTCTTCCTGCTTTTGAGAGCCCGTCTTCTCCGACAGCGGCAGTCCGAGACCGAACCGACGACTGGAGGGCAAGGGGCATGACATGCACCGACAGCGTGTTCCGCAGCCCTCTTGGAGGGACAAACGACCTGATCGGTCATCAACACTGCCGCGCCAAAGTTCTGCATGGCGCGAAGCAACGCCTTCGAAAGATCGACCACGCACGGCTTCGTCGACGCACAATCTCCCATTTTATCGGCTCGATTTCGACGTCGAGGATACAAGGAGGGCAAAGATGAAAAGGGTCCTCAGAACCGTCAAGGCTCTGTTTCTCCTCGATATCGTCGGCGGATTGACCTATTCGATTTGGGCATTTTCCGTTTTGACCATAAGGAATTGCGGCATCTTTCTCGACTGTCCGGCATCAAACGCAAAATTCGCCAGCGTGCTGGCCGTTCTCTCCAGGTTCGTGCCGGACTTTTACCTGTACGCGCTCACCGTGTCCGTTGGTCACGGCATCATGTGGATGCCGAACTTCCTTCTTTCGCTCTCCTGCTACCGTGACATCTGCTTTCCCGAATGGCTGCTCGTAAATGACACACCGTCTTTCGAGGCATTCGTTCACCTGGTTTCGAGATGATGAACTACCGCGCAGATACCGCCCGCTCCGCGCTAATGGCAAAAAACGTCTATGACAAAGCCCCGATCTCCCGGATCGAATTGCTGGACGCATGGAAGGGCCTCGCAATCATTGGCGTCGTTGTCTTCCATTTCGCCTGGGACCTCGAAGCATTCGGACTGGCGCCCGCGGGAATGACGTTGCGGTCGGAATGGATATATTTTGCCAGAAGCCTCGCGGGCAGCTTCATGTTGATCGTCGGCATCAACCTCTACCTCGCCCACGGCAGGGTGATCAGATGGCTGGCGTTTGTCCGCCGTCTTTTGCTCATCCTCATCGCTGCTTTCGCCATAACGGCATTTACCTATATGATGACACCGCGAAGCTTCATCTATTTCGGCATTCTGCATTCCATCGCGATCTCTAGCGTATTGGCGCTGATCTTCCTGAAGGCACCGGCGCTGCTGACGGCAGCGTTCGGCGTGTTCTTTCTTGTCGCAGGTCGACTGCTGTCGTCCGCCTTTTTCGACACGCCGTATTTGTACTGGACCGGCCTTTCGACCTTCGTCCCTCCCTCAAATGACTTCGAGCCAATATTCCCCTGGTTCGGCCTTGTGCTGATTGGCATGGCGATCGCCAAGTCCGCTGCCATGGGCGGCGCGCTCCAGACCGTATCCGAATTGACACCACGGGGGCAGCCGTTCTCCTTTCTCCGCTGGACGGGCCGCCACACACTAGCGATCTACCTTGTGCATCAGCCGATCCTTTTCGGCGGGCTTTATGTCGCATTCGTCGGCGTGTGAACAATTCGAAGGTCAGGCATGACGAAACCTCGAATCCTGATAGTTTGCAGCAATCGAGAGTTTGCCCCCACCATCGGCGCGCAGCTTGCCGACCGGGAATTCGCGCCGACGGTAGTACGGTGCGAGTCGAAAGCCACCGAGATGATCCTGTCGCAGGTTCCAGATGCCGTCCTGATAAGCCATGGCGCAACAGGAGACATCGACACAACGGAAATGATCATACGTCTGAGATGCAAAGGATATCATCGCCCCCTTGTTGTCATCAACGCGAGGACATCTACGAGTGAAGAAGTCCTATTATTCGAATTGGGCGCCAACGATGTAATCGCAGACACGGAATCATTTCCCGTCTTGGTGGCGCGGATTCGGGCCCGCCTGAGACAGTTTTCCGACACCCGGCACATCGCCATCCAAATAGAACGTTTTGTTTTCCGTCCGGACTTCCGACTTCTCGTCTCGCCCAATGGTTCACGCATCAGGCTGAGCGAGAAGGAAACCGAATTGCTTCAGCGCCTCGTGCAGGCAGACGGCGCCCCCGTTTCTCGTAGAATTCTTCTTGGCGAGGTATGGGGCGATCCCGATAGTCTATCTCACACGCTGGAGACACATATCTATCGGCTGAGGCAGAAATTGAGTGATTCCGGCTCGACACCACGTCTCATAATGACCACTGATCGCGGGTACAGATTGCTTCGGCTATAATATGGTGACGTCAAGCATCGAGAATCGGTTGCTTTCGAGCGGCTGAACAATATCTCTGCGCCCGACAAGCGATTGGTGACCTAATGGGATGAACTGCCTTCCCACCTCGAACGCGGCTATCGTCGCGGGCAAATGGTGGAGCAGAAGGAGCATCCTGATGGTTGTCGCGGTTCTTGGCATAGATCTCGGGAAGACGATTTTCAGTGTCGCCGGTCTGGACGAAGGAGGCGCCGTGGTGTCGAGCAGGCGCATTCCAGCGCTTCCGACTGCTGGACTTTCTTTCTGCGTTACCGCCTTGCGTTGTTGCAATGGAGGCGTGCGGCGGTGCCCGTCACATCGGCCGCTTCTGCGTCGAGCATGGCCATGAGCCACGATTGATGTCGCCGCTTTATGTGCGTCCCTATGTGAAGGTGCACAAGAACGACGACCGGGATGCTGAGGCAATCGCAGAAGCGGCCACACATCCAACCATGTCATTTGTCGCGGTGAAGTCCGAAGAACAGCTCGACTTACAAGCTGTGCACCGGGCCAGAGAGCGCCAGTTGCACAACCGGACCCGACTGATCAATCAGGCACGTGGATTCCTGACAGAGCGCGGCGTTCGTATTGGGACCAGTCGGCAAGTGTTCCAGCGCGCTCTCGGCGAGTTGATCGGCGATCCTTCGAAGCAGCTGTCATCGGCGATGACAGCAATCCTCTCGGACATGGCGGAGGAACTGAGTGCGATCAACAACAGGGTCGCGGAACTCGACAGGGAGATTGCCGCGCATGCCCGCCGCAATGCGGACATGCGGCGCTTGATGGAGATATCTGGTATCGGTCCGACTATTGCGAGCGCACTTGTCGCCGCTGTCGGTGACGGTGGATGCTTCGCAAGAGCAAGGGATCTGTCCGCCTAGCTCGGCCTCGTGCCGCGTCAGATCACGACTGGTGGCAAACCCAGGCTGATTGGAATCTCGAAACACGGCAACAGCTACCTGAGAAAGCTGTTCATCCATGGTGCGCGAACGGTCCTCCATCCCGTGAAGGGCAGAACGTCACCCATTACCCAATGGTCCGATGGCTTGAAGGAAAGAGCATACGTAAACGTTGCTGCCGTGGCGATGGCAAACAAACTCGCACGCATCGCATGGGCCGTCCTGACGAAAGGCGATCGATACCGTCACAGTGCACTCGCCGGCGCATGATGGTGACGATGTGAACACGATAGGCTGAAAAGGAATCTGCGAGCGGAGTGAAGATGGACCAACGGCCAATCGGCGTTTTGTGAGTCTGGCGGGGAGCATGGCCTTCGAGTGCCGATGACCTAATGAGACACTGAGCGCGCGACTTCCCATCTTGGTCAGGGGTATCACAATCCCCGAACAAAGACCGAATACATAGAAGCAGGGTCAACGGGACATCGACAAATCGCTTGCACGGGAAGGCAGTTCATACATGCTTCCCTGAATTGTTGTCAGGAGACTGGAGGTTCGAATCCTGCCGAAGGCCCCACAGGCCTTCCGGAGTGCTTGGCCGCGTATCCATAAACGCCTACGTCCGGTCTCGGCGGTTTTCGGACGCGGCTCGATCGGCTTTACGTGTCGCTGATGCGGACAGATCGGACATTCCAGCGTGAACCCTGAAGGATAGCCACAGCCCAAAACCGTCTTTGGGACTATGCGCGGAAAAAGTCTGCTTCGAGTGTGCGTTAGCACCCATAATCCCGGTGACACAATTGTCGACCGAATGCCGGTGCACGGAGATGGGTTAGCACTCCAGATCAGCGAGGCCGCGCGAAGTGGCGGCAGCGGCGCTTACGACGCCTTGTATCCGGGCCATCACGCTCATCTGTTCGATAAAGTCCTGGCCAAACACCGTCCGTTCGTCGATATGGCCACGCATCGTTTCGTACTCGCTGCCTGTTCAGCCCCCGACGAGACTGAGCGCTGTCCCATTCTCGATGATGATCGTCGCGCCGATCCACAACGCGGCAATGCCAATTGCCGCGGAGGTACCAGTGCGCAGCCAGTTGGCCCCGCGCTGCGCCAGCAGCAACGGAAAGCTGACCACCGTCGACAGCGCCACCATCCCGGCCATCGAGCCCAACCCGAACACCGCGAAATAGGCCAGCGCCTGGCCAATACTCTGCGTCGCGCTGACTGTCAGAACCAGGAGCGCCCCGGACCCCGCTGCACCGTGGACCAGCCCGACGCCAAGGGCCTTGGCGTTGGTCCTGAGGTGGGTGTGGTCGTGGCGAGCCTCGTTGTGCGGAAGCGTCTCCCCCTTGTGCGAATGGGCGTGCATATGCTTGCAATCGCCATGCTTGTGAACGTGGATGTGTACACGGTCCCGTTGCAGCCGCCACAGCGTTTGCGAGCCGAGCGCCACGATCATCACGCCGACCGTAAACTCCAGTCCTGCCTGCGCCCGGCCCGATATCGTAAGGCCCAGAATCACCACAACAGCGCAGAACCCGAACAGCGCCAGTGTGTGCCCAAGCCCCCAGAACGTCCCCCGTGCGATCAGCGCGCGACGGCCGCCCTTCTGGACCAGCATGTTGGACACGGCGGCAAGGTGATCGGTCTCAAGCGCATGGCCCATGCCGATGACGAATGCGAGTGACAGAATCGTAGAGTAACTCATGTCGCGATCCTCATGTCCTGAACGCGGGAGGCAATGCGGGGGATGCGGCCCTTACCTGCAACGCTACCAGTGCCCTCGTGAACCACCGCGTCGAATTTTTCACCCGGTCGACGTCCCTGTCGCCGCCGTCAGCGATAAGTGCAACCCCTTAATCGGTTTGATATAACGTTTGCTCCGCAGGCGGTATGGACGTTCGCATCAACTACAAATGAGCGCGACCCGTCCAAAGTCACCGACGCCGCGCGTGCATGCCTCGTCAGCCTCAGGCTCATCTCAGACAGTCACCCTACCGAACATACCATCGCCGCTTATCAGGTGATAGACGGCGGCGACGATGTGGAAGAATGCCACTACAAGAATAATCTTCCAGATATATGCGTGGACTAACCTCGCCGGTGCCCAAAAATATGAGGTAATGGCCCAGGCCGCGACCTGGTGTAGTACCGAGAAGTAAAGCCCGAGATGTACGATCCGCGCCAGTCGGTCTTGCCATTTCTGGGATGTCGGGAACGGCGCGACCGTTCTCATGTAGGATAGCCCAAATCGGATCAGCATGATGATGCCGATCAGCAGTCCGGCATATATATGAACCGCATGCTGTAAAAGATCGATCTTCGACGGCGGTAGAAGCGAACTGTGCGTGCGGGGTATTGCGCTCGAGGTGTACCATTCGTGTGGATACTTCTGGCAAGGTATCGCTCCCACGTTCGACTCGATGGCGCCTGAAACTGACTTCTAACCGATTTCTTGACATTCAGTCGGATTTCGTAAGGGGCAAAAGCTACTGCGGGGAAAGCCCAGTCCGAAGCACCGCCTATTCAGAACCAAAGAACTTCCACCGCGGCACGAAACGAGGCACGGCGGACCGGTATTCTTCGAATGCGTTTCCGAAGCGATCTGCCAATAGCCTGTCCTCCCGGGCAGCAAGACCGAGATAGAGCCAAGCGATCACCGGCGCGAGCACGATACCCGGAAGGGTCGGCCAGTTCACGAGTTGACCGGCGATCAAGAGGAATATCCCGGCATACTGCGGGTGCCGGATCGTTCCATAAATACCGCTGGTCACAAGCTCGTCGCCGAGAAAATAGATCCTAACCCAGCCCTTCACGATCAGCAGCATCCCGAAGAGTATAAGTGGCCAGGCGACAATGGCTTCGACCGCCGCGCCAAGGCGGCCGAATCCTAGGAGAGAGCTCCAAAGGTGGCCGCTTGATTCTGTGATTGGCATCTCGAACGGCAGTAAACTTGCGAGAAGATAGACCGTGAGCGGGAAGCCGTACATCTCTGCATAGAGGGCGATGATAAAAGCCTGAACCAGCCCCGCGCCGGTCCATTCGCGCCAACCTGACGGGGCTAGAAAGTAGTAGGCACCCCAGACGCCCACGACAATGAAGAGGACGGCGAATGGCCAGAGGCCGATCCACTGATTGATATCTACGGTCATCTGGCAGCTTTGCCGCGGTGCGGTAGCGACAGACCACTTCCGGGATGCATCGGCATACCTATTTTCGCAGGAATTTCATCAGGGGGCGGCAATCGCGAGGATCACCAGAACAGTGACGAGTAGCATGCCGACGCCACCCATCCCGAAACCAAAACCATATTCGTTCGTCATAATGGTCTCCGCGACCCCGAATGCGATGGCACGACGGAGCCCGGGTTGACCGGGCTCCGCCTTGGCGATCAGTTTTCGCCAGCGCCGGCATCATCCATCATCTGCATGCGCTGCTGCCTCGGCGCACCAACTGCGGGCTGATTGCCACGCATTTCGTCACGGTACATCGGCATACCGAAACCGGGGCCACCACGCATCCTCATCCGGCCTGCGCGATCGGCTGCAGCGGTAATCTCGTCTACGGTAACTTGGCCATCGCCGTTGTCGTCTAGCGCCTGGAACTGATCGACCATCTGCCAGCGGACGGTGGCGGCGTAAGCAGGATCGAACTCATTGATCGAGAGAGTTCCGTTCCCGTCGCGATCATTGTTCTTGAGGATAGCGGTCAACCCGGTACTAAATTCTTCCGAGGTCACCTGACCGTCATCATCAGCATCCAGCGACTGGACAAAGGCACCATTGCCAGCCGCGAACATACCACCCATGCCCATTGGCATTCCGCCCATTCCCATGCCATCGCGTTGGCTGTTCATCATCTGCATCATGCGCATCATCTGCATCATATCCGAGCCGCCCATGGGACCGCCCTGCATATTCCAACTACCGGTCCCTCGCATCATCTCCTGACGATCGTAGGAAGGACTGGCACGGTTTTCATGTCGCGAGTATCCAGGATCAGCGAATGCGGAATTGGTGGCGGCAACAAGCGTTGCGGCGAAGGCCGCCAGGAGGGCTTTTCTCATTTTTTACTCCTATTCTGTCAACATACACTCCCAGCATACGCTTTGAATTTCGCTAAATTCTGTTTCAATGATCCTAAAAATGTATCCAATTGTCACAGACTGGAATCTGCCCGTCGCAAGTGGGCATCCTCGCCCGCCTGATACGCGGTGACAAAAGAAATCGAGCGTTCTCGAACCGCAGTCGCATTCATGCGCGATCGCGCTGCAAGCCGACAACTGCGCCAAGGAAAAGGAAAAATAGAGCAGAGGTGATCGCCGGCAGATTATCACCATTAATGAGACCTGTGCGCGGGTAGCGCTGGACGACAGTGAGTATTTCTGATTCCCTCGATTTGAACAGAGCACTGAGGGTGGCGATGGCGCTGCGACAGATTGGTCAGGGAACGTTCAGGTTCGCTATTGGCGGCGGCCGACGGCGTTCTTCACTGGACGAACTTTCCAGCCTCATCGACCGGTTGCCTGTCGAAGATTTTGTTTGGCTGCGATCTACTGCGCGGCCAAGGGCGAACCGGCATGGCCGCCGCTGGCACTGTTCAAGGCGATGCTGCTTTCGATCTGGTAGGACCTGTCGTATGTAAAACTATCCGAGGCGTTGAATGACCGAGCTTCGTTCCGGCGGTTCTGTGGATTTTCGGCATCAGAGCCGACACCCGAGCGCACCGCCTTTGTCCGTTTCCGCAAAGCCCTTGTGGCGCATGAACTGTATCGGTCACTGTTCCATGAAATCACCGGCCAGTTCAAGGCCAAGGCAAGCACGATCAAGACCGGTACGCTCGTCGATGCGACCATCATTGCCTCGGCAAGCGAGGAGGACGGCGACGCGCATTGGGTTAAGCACAAGGGCAGACCAGCGGTTCACGGCTTCAAAGCCCATGTGGGCGCCGACGCCGATACTGCGCTGGTTGAAGAGGTCGCGATCACTCCGGCCAATGTCAATGATGGCAAGGCTGGCCCGCAGGCTTTGCCGGACGATCCCGGCGAGGTTTTTGCCGACAGCGCCTATCGGGGAACGCAATTTGGTGATGCCGTGCGCGCCAAGGGCGGCACGCCACGCATCGTTGCTACCGGCATCTGGGGCCGTGACGAAGCCGAAACCCGAAAGCGACTCGATGCCCGGAACCCACCGATCCACCGTATACGTGGCCGGGTCGAGAAAATCTTTGGCACCTGGAAGCGAAGCTACGGCCTTCGTCGCATGCGATGGCAGGGATTGGCCAAGGCGGCCATCCAAGTTCATCTCACCGCTATCGCCTGCAATCTCAAACGCGGTCTGGTGATCGTCACCGCGGCGTGACCAACACGACAACCCTGAGGTCACCACGCTTACGCCGAGGAGCCATCGGCATCGCCAATGGCTATGGGCTGAACTGCGCTGCCGAACGGCCATGAAATCAACGAGAAAGCGCTACCCGCGCACAGGTCTCTAGAAAGCCCCATTCGGCATGCGGATACCCATCGAGGCCGGGAGCTAGGCTGCTCCACACAGAGGCCGGATACATTGACGCAAATGTTCAGCGCAGACCGAAATCCTGCCTGCACACCCGGGGCGGTCCATACATTTCCCTTTGCGGCCTCGTGCAGGATAAGCTTGTCCAGCGTCAGATCCGAAACAGCCTTCCGCAGCCGCTCGTTCTCCTATTGCAGGCGCTTGAGTTCTCTCAGCTGGTCCGTTCCCATACCGCCATATTGCTTGCGCCAGCTAGTGGGATGGACGGCTCTCCCTCCACCTCGGCAAACTTCGGCCGTCGACATAAAAGGAGAGAACCACGACCGCCATAGACATCCTCGACATCGATATCGCGAGGAACGTCTTTCAACTGCATGGAGCCGATCGACGAGGCCGCCCGGTCTTCAAACGACGAGTGATGCGCGATCAACTCCTCAGTGTACTTAGCGGCATCGAGCCATGCACCATCGCGATCGAAGCCTGCACCGGCGCGTTCTGCTGGGCGCGGAAGTTCGAGGAACTCGGGCATCTGGTGAAGATCGTAAGCCCGCAATATGTGAAGCCGTTCGTGAGGGGACAAAAGAACGACGGACACGACGCTGAGGCAATCCGCACCGCGGTGCGCCAGCCGCATATTCCACTTGTGCCGATGAGAACTAAAGAGCAGCAGGACATTAAGGCGTTGCATCGCGCTAGGCAGCGCCTTGTAAACCACCGCACAGCGACGATCTGCCACATTAGAGGACTACTCCTCGAGCGCGGCGTCGCTTTTGGCAAGTCAATACCAAAGCGCGACGGATGGTCCCTGATATTCTCAGCGACATGACCAATGAGTTGAGCGAGATAGCTCGTGATGCCATCGCCGAACTATGGGTTCTGTTCTGCGATCTCGATCGGGGTATCATTTCCTTCGACAAGAAGATCGAAGCGGTCTTCAGGGGGAGTGCAACCTGCCAGCGGATCATACTCAGCATCTCAAAGCAAGGAAGCCATTATATGTCTGCTCGGTTACGCGAACCTCGCGGATCGTATCCACACACGCCATCCCCTGGCCGACAAGCACCTCAACCTGCCGTTACTTCGTGACTATCTTTGGTTTGTGCCGCTTGTTGGGCATCTTCGATCCTCCTTCTTCCGAAACATAACGGTAAACCCATTTCTTTGGAGAGGCTCACCTCCGCCAGGGGATCGATGCCCAAGCGGATCCGCAATTCATCATAACCGCCGATACGCTCACCTGAGATGCAGATCTGCGGCGTGGTTTCGACGCCGTACCGTTCCATGAATGCATCGGTTTCCGCACGGGTGGTCAGATGATGGTCCTTGACCTCGAAGCCCTTGCGTTTGAGTAGATCCTTCGATTTCAAACCGTATGGGCAGATATGGTCCGGCATGACCATTCTATAGAGTTCTGCCTTTTTCGTTGCATCCGTCATCATGACCGCCTCCTACGAAGCCGCGCAGACATAGTGGCCCCGGAAACCGGCCTCATATTCGGTTCCTGCAGTCACAATCAGATCGTAGAGGTCACCATCGCCGCTTTCGCGCAGTTCGGCCACAATAGGTTCCGCTTCGAAAGTGCCGCCTTGGCGCGTTGCATCTTCCGTTGGCAGCTGGACCAAGTCGCCGCTGATCTTGACGAGCCCAACCAGACCGTCAGTCGTGTCGCCCACGACAAAAACTGGTGGGCTCTTCTCTGCGTAGGCATACCGACAGGCCACTCCTTCCGGGAAGACTTCGGCGATCTCCTCCTCTTTCAGGAATTCCGGATCGATGGTGGCCAAAACCTCCGTTGAAAGTGCCTCCCGCGCGTCGGCCAGACGTGCCGCCGACTCTGCTTTGTCGTCCGAAGCGTCTCCGTTCGCCGCAATATCGGCGATCAGATAACGCATTTCGGCGATTTCTTTGTCTTGGGCGTAGATGATGCCGTCGGCCAGCTTCCTTACCCGCGGATCGGATATGTTAGCTCGTGTAGACGTCATGATTGCGATGGAGTGGTGCGGGATCATGGCGCTCATATAACTGCGGTCCTCAACGGTAGTCTGACTGCGAACCAGCCAAAGCGCGACAGCGAAGACTGCGATCGAACCTGCAAAAATCGCGATGTTCAGACCGCGACTTGCGTACATCGACAACATGAAAGCGAGCATGATGAACGCCATCGTAGCGCCCATCACGACTGCCATGTAGACCCGGGTCTCCGACCAGAAAACGTGATCAACAACGTATGTGTTCAAATACATCAGACCGAACATCACCACGGTCGACGTAGCAATCATCGCGAAAAATCGACTGTAACTCATCCTCACCTCCGTATTTGCGGATGTGACGTAAATGACCTTCCAGCGCTGGAAGGTTCCACCGTTCCTTCAAAAGTTTCAAGCAGCGACGAAAAACGGTTTCTATCCTGGAGAAATGAGCCCATTCTCGCCGAACAGTTCAGATATGACCGAATGTAGCCTCATTCTGATCGTTCATTGGAACTGAAATCAATTTTGGTTGGTTGACCGTCTGAGCATTAAAGACGGCCAACTAGAAGTAGCATCTGAAGAGGATCAGGGTTTCCTGTGACGCCCCAAAAGGCTAAATTCCGATGATGAATGATGCCACCGTCATTGGATTTCCATGCAGGTTGCACCTGGTTCTGGCTGTCGTAGCCCTGCTTTCGCTCCTCGTGACCGGAGGCACCTTTTCGCATGCCGAAGAAATTGGTTTGCAGGATCACGTTCATGCGGCCGCAAACGCCGCTGATCACAGCCATGCAACCGAATGTCCCGCCTGCGAGGTGAAAGACCTTCCAATACATTGCGGTTCGAGCATCCTAATTTTGGCCGGGCACGAGGAATTTACTGTCGCTGCTGGCGGCCATCAATTTTCCAACAGCCGTTTCGAACCTCTGGCCAACCTCCCTATTATTCCCGAACCGCCGCCACCTCGCTCCTTCCCCGTTTTCGACATTTGACGCCGCAGCTGAATCAGCTGCCCGACATCGAACAACGAGGAAAGATGTGAAAATCCAGAAAATTATCGGAGCGGGTGCCATCGGCCTCGCGTCCATAGTCGCTGCATATGCGCATGGCGGCGCGACCGGCATTGTGAAGGAACGCATGGAAGCCATGGGCACGATGAGTGACGTCGTCAAGGCGCTTTCGGCAATGATGCGTGGCGAGACCGCATATAACGCTGATGCCGTCCGCGACGGCGCGGAGACGATCCGCCGCCACGCCGGCGAGGCGCTGACCGGCCTGTTCCCGGAAGGAAGCGGCGGCGAACCCTCCGAGGCCAAGGCGGAAGTCTGGTCAAACTGGGACGAGTTCTCCGCGCTGGCGGCGCAACTCGAAACCCTATCGGAAGGCCTAGGCCTGGCCGCGGATAACGGTTTAATGTCCGGAAGCGGAGGACAAGCGCAGGGCGGCATGATGGGTGGCGGAACCGGCATGATGGGTTCGGCCAACACCATGATGGGTGGCACAGCGCCGATGATGGGCCGGGGCGGCAGTTTCGACGCCGCCGTGCTCGCCGCAATGCCTGCGGACGGAGTGTTCAATATGATCGCGCAGTCCTGTTCGGCCTGCCACACCAAGTTCCGGCTCGAAAAGAACTGAGCCATGCGACGGATAGCCAAACTTGGAGCGCTCGCCGCCGTCCTTGCGGCGGCGGGCGCGGCCTCGCTTCACGCCTGGCCGATCGGCCGACCGGTCGCGCTAGAATCGATCGCGGGCGACGCGGCGCGCGGCGCGTATCTTGCGCGAATGTCGGGATGCATCGCCTGCCACACCAACGCGGAAAACGGCGGCGCGCCGCTGGCCGGCGGCGTGAAACTGCCGACGGATTTCGGCACGTTTCACTCGCCCAACCTCACCACCGACACCGTAAACGGGATAGGCGGCTGGTCGATCCAGGAATTCTCCAAGGCCGTCCGACAGGGCGTCTCGCCGGACGGCGAACCCTACTACCCGGCTTTCCCCTACCCGTTCTATTCGCGGTTCTCCGACCAGGATATCGCGGATTTGTGGGCCGCGTTCCGGACGGTTCCTGCGGTCGCGGAAGCCGCGCCGGAACAGGAACTCCGCTTTCCCTTCAGCTTCCGCCCGGCTCTGAAAGCCTGGCGGGCGATGTTCCTCGATACCGGGCCCCTCGAACCGCGCGAAGACAAGAGCGAAGCATGGAACCGGGGGCGCTTCATCGTACGCGGACCGGCGCATTGCGGAGCCTGTCACACGCCGCGCAATCTGCTGGGCGCTAGGCAGGCCGAGTTCGCCTTGCATGGGGCTGAGGGCTTGCCCGACGGCGGAAAGTCGCCGCCGATCACCAAGGCAAAGCTCGAAGAACGGGGTTGGACTGTCAGCAATCTTGCCTACGCACTGCGCAGCGGCATCACCCCGGGCGGTGATGTTTTCGGCGGCTCGATGGGCGAGGTGGTGCGCGACGGCACGTCCTTCCTTTCAGATGACGACCTGCGTGCCATCGCGATCTATCTTCTCGACAAGGACGGGCCCAATGAACCCTAACCGACGCGAATTCTTGCAGCAGGCGTTCGGCACAGCCGCGTTTTTCGGTCGCGCTCGTCGCCGACAATCCCGGCAAGTGGCTCTATCATTGCCATGTGCTGGAACATGCGGCCGCGGGCATGAACACCTGGTTTGAGGTCGGCCAGGGGGAAGAACCGCCGGCCCTCTGAACGGCGGTTCCTGCCGCGGGCTTCACCGCCTCGTGAAGCCCGCGGTCTGGTTTTCCAGGAAGGTTTTTGCTACCGAAATTCCATGCGTAAGACGCTCACAGCACTCGCCATTTTCGCCTATTTTCTGGCTCTTCTGCCAGGAGGATCTGTAGTGAAAATCCACGACATCGAGGACCTGTCAGCGATCAAGAAACAGGCGGGCGTGAGCGCCGAACTCGAGGCGTGCCACACCGCAGTGCTGGATGCCGGGCGTAAATACGTCATCGAAGGGCACGTGCCACTAGAGGCCTTGGCCAAACTGGTCAGCACAGCCCCGGACATTCGCGGCATCGCAACCCCCGGAATGCCGGCTGGTTCACTCGGCATGGGAGACGATCCGAATGCGCGCTACGATGTTCTTGCCTTTTTCGGTAGTGCAGCGGAAAGCCCGGCTGTTTTCTATGAAGCGGGAAAACCATGAGCAGCACGGCATAGACCATTCTGGTGCCCCAGCGTTTCAACGCCGGTGTAGGCAAGCCTCACAAGGCTTGCCTACACCGGTGCCCGTTCTCCCATTTTCCTTGGAAAGGTATGCACACAAGGAGATTACTGACTCAGGGGCGCGCTGCGATTCGGCAACTGCCTTGCCGTGAACCAGAGCACGAGCGGCGGGATCACCAACCATTGGAGAAGCGGGCTCAGGCCGGTGCCAAAGGGCGGAACGAGCGGCATCAGGTCCGAATAGGTCCAGCGCATGCTGATCTGCGTGTAATAGAATTCGAAACCAACCGTCAGGGTGATACCAACGACCATGTAAACCAGCATATGCAGTAGCCTCGGCGCGACAAGCCAGTATCGCGACCGCGCCACAGCGCTGGCGGCCCAGAAGGCCGTTAGCGCGAAGCCAACATCGCCGAAGGTCGCCGAGGTGCAGAGCTTAACGCCCTCCCAATGCGGAAGCTCCGCCATGCCTGCATAGGTCGGCGCCTGCAAATATTCCCAGACGAAATGCAGGAGGAAGGAAAAGACTGCCACTCCGAATTCAGGCTGGTTCGCAATGCTGCGCATTTGCAGTCTCCCTTGTCGATCGCGGAACAGCACATAAACGTTCCAGTGTCGGAAAGGTCAATGAAAGCGAGTCCCTTGTTTGGCTAGACGCGGTTTCCGTCGCTCTGGTCTCGATTAAGCTCTTCACGGCTGACCCCAGCTCGCTTGTCAAACCTTGGCATGCTGAAGGGTGCCTAACTGATCGCGCAGCACTCTGCGCGCCTGTGAACCGCTAGTTTCTGAATGAAAACGGTTTATTCACGAATCGAAACGAAGATTGACGCGGCGTCAGCCCTCGTAGCTCAATTTGGTAGAGCACCCGAATTGTAATCGGGAAGATGGAGGTTCGAATCCGACCGAGGGCCCCAAAAGCTTTGACCAACCGCAATTATCGAAACCGTGGGATCATCCGCCGGAGAACTCGGTCGCCGCGTATCAGATGATAGACGGCGGCGGCGATGTGAACAGACGCAAGTATCAGAATGATATCCCAAAGATACGCATGGAAAACCCTCGCGGGGCCCCAGAGATATGTCGTTACAAAGCCTGTAGCGGCTTGGAACAACACTGCAAAATAGAGCCCACCGTGAACGATCGATGCCAGGCGTTCCGTCAACCGCGGCCGAATTTGCGGCCGCCGACGGTAGCTCGCATATGCCAACATGAGCCGGAGCGCCATGACTATGCCAATAACAATGCCGGCATAGGTGTGAAGGGCGTGCTGCAAGAGATCGGCATCTGACGGCGGAAGAAGAGGATTGTGGGTTCGAGGGATTGCGCGCGACGTATACCATTGCTCTAAGATCAGGATTACCACCAGCCAGTGCAGCAGGATCTGCAAGAGCGAATAAGGGCGCTTGGGCCTTTTCTCATTACAAGGGTCGGACAAGAGCTTACTCGGCATTCTAACCTGGCTCACTCGATCGGCCCTCGATCACGCGCGAGAGAAGCTGTCCAAGAACCGCGCCAAGAAACAGCCAGAACAGCGCCGAGGTGACGACGGTCGCGATGGCAAACTCTGCCGCGAGTTCTGCCGGAACAGCTGATTCACCTGCCGGGTTCTGCGGCGCACCGTATACGTGAGGTGCCACAATAAGCATTACGCCCGCTCCCATCCAGGAAACCGAATCCTTGAACGCGAAAATCAGTAGGCCTCCTCCAGTGAGCAAGACCGTGGCGATCCACCAGGCCTGTCTTGCGGCCAGATCGCCAGACGCCATACCGGGCAATTCAGGCGGAAGACCGAAGTTTGGGGCGAGAACGAAAACCGCGAACCCGCCCGCCCCCCAAAGCGCGCCATGCCGAAGCGACACCGGTTGGTCTAATATCAGAATGATAGCCGTCAAAATCAGTGCGAATGCAACACCGGTCACGAGATTCGAGAGCAACGTAAAAAACGTCCGCTGCAACCCTTCTTCGGGCGCCCAGACTTCGTCCTCGGTCTCAACGTGTGACACCCCCTCTTCATAAGCTTCGGCTTGGAGGATCAACGGGATAACCCGCACTGATTGCGCCGCAGTCGCGAACACACCAGCGAGCAATCCCGCGACAAGCGCGGCCAGAATTACCCGGGTCAACATTTACGTCGTGGCGCCTTAGTGGCAGGGCGCGACGATTGCGTGGCGCGTGTCGTGGGCGCCGTTGTGCAGTGCGTCCGAATGAGCAAACGCAGCGAAATAAAGCAACGCCATGCCAAATATCGCAGCGAACAGCGCAGTCGTCAGACGTGCTGATGCCGAAACCGGCAGCGAAACAGATTGTGTTGCGAGCATGACAACCTCCGTGTTGCTCATTCAGTAACTTGAACGTCTCTCCGTCCGTTCACATGGCAGGTCTCCTGGCTCATGGCGGTTTTCCGGCGCTATCGCCTTCCCGGATGTCTCCAGTGGCGCTCCCGTTTTCGGGAGTTATGGCGCCGCGCCATTCTACAGTCGCGGGGTCGGCTGTGATTTGGATGCCCGGTCTGGGTCCACCCGTCACATTCCCTTTTCATCCCGCTTCGCGCTCGGCATCGCGGGAACCGTGTGAACAATTACCCTGTCGTCACGCCGAAACCGAGTCAATAACAACAAGCTTGGCCGCGACCGATTTCCGACAAGACCAGGACAACGACTCCGTCAGGATCTCAAATCCAGTTGCCGCAGCCTGAGCGAATTGACGACAACAGAGATAGAGGAGGCGCTCATCGCGAAGGCGGCGAACATCGGACTAATCAGGATGCCGAAAAACGGGAAGAGAACGCCTGCAGCTACCGGAACGCCCAACGTATTGTAGATCAGGGCGAAAAACAGGTTCTGCCGTATGTTGCGCATCGTTCCGTGGGCCAGACGGCGAGCCCTGACGATGCCGTCAAGATTTCCTTTGACCAGGGTAAACCCAGCGCTTTCGATCGCGACATCCGCCCCGGTTCCCATCGCGATTCCAACGTCGGCCTGAGCCAGAGCCGGAGCGTCGTTCACGCCGTCGCCGGCCATTGCGACCTTGCGACCCTGCTGCTGCAATTCCTGGATGATGCGCGCCTTGTCTTCGGGAAGCACGTCGGCGCGGATTTCGTCGATGCCAAGGCGCGCAGCAACGGCTTTCGCCGTTCGTTCGTTATCTCCGGTCGCCATGATAATGCGGAATCCAAGTTCATGCAGAGCCTTCAGCGCGTCGGGAGTTGTTTCTTTCACCGGATCGGCGACGCACACGAGTCCGGCGACGCCATTGTCGACGACGACGAACATGACCGTCTCGCCTTCATCGCGGCGGCCATTGGCTTTTTCGGTCAAGTCCCCCGCCTCCAGGCCAAGCTCGCGGATCATCGCGAGATTGCCGAGCGCCACGGCTCTGCCATCCACTGTACCCTTGACGCCTTTGCCGGTAACGGCCTCGAAGTCGCCGGCCGCGGCCATCTCTACGCCTCGCTCTTCGGCTCCTCTTACGATGGCTTCAGCCAGCGGGTGTTCCGAACCCCGTTCAAGGGAAGCCGCTAGACGCAGGACTTCGGTCTCGTCATGGCCGTTCTCCGCCAGGACTGCCACCAATCGCGGCTTGCCTTCGGTCAACGTGCCTGTCTTGTCGACGATTAGCGTATCAACTTTCTCGAACCTCTCGAGCGCCTCCGCATTCTTTATAAGCACGCCTGCTTGAGCTCCGCGTCCCGTTGCCGTCATGATCGACATTGGGGTAGCGAGACCGAGGGCGCAGGGACAGGCTATGATCAGTACCGCGACCGCGGCGATGAGCGCATATGAAAGGGCGGGTTCCGGGCCCCAAAACGCCCAGCCCAGGAAAGCAAGTACAGCGATAGCGATCACCGCCGGCACGAAATAGCCGGATACTTTGTCGGCATATTTCTGGATTGGCGCCCGGGACCGTTGTGCATTGGCGACCATTTCGACGATCTGGCTCAGCATCGTGTCGGCGCCGACGCGTGTAGCCTCCATAATAAGGCTGCCAGTGCCGTTGATGGTTGCGCCCGTCACTGGATCGCCTGAAACTTTCTCGACCGGAACGGGTTCGCCGGTGATCATGCTTTCGTCGATCGATGAACGACCATCGACCACCACGCCATCCACGGGAACCTTGTCGCCGGGCCGCACGCGAATGCGGTCGCCAACCCCAACATGTTCGAGCGGAATTTCCTCTTCCGTGCCGTCGTCGCGTATCACGCGGGCCGTCTTTGCTGCCATATCGAGGAGTGCCCGGATCGCCTTGCCGGTACCCTCACGAGCGCGCAGTTCCATCACCTGCCCGAGGAGCACAAGCGTGACGATGACGGCCGCTGCCTCGAAATAGACGCCGACATGGCCTTCGGAATCGCGAAAACCGCTGGGGAAAATGCCGGGAACCAGCACCGCAACAATACTGAAAACCCAAGCAGCTATAACGCCCATGGAAATCAGGCTGAACATGTTCAGGTTCATCGTGCGGAAGGAGTTCCAGCCACGAACGAGGAACGGCCAACCTGACCAAAGTACGACAGGCGTTCCGAGCACGAGTTCGATCCAGAGGGTGGTGCGCTCTCCGAAGATTTCCCTGACACTAGGGAAACCCAAGTATGGCCCCATCGTAAATACCAGCAAAGGTATCGTCAGAACCGCGCCGATCCACAGCCGCCGAGTGAAATCGACAAGTTCGGGATTCGGCCCCTCTTCAACCATCGTCGCCGATTCCAGTTCCAGTCCCATGCCGCATATCGGGCATGATCCGGAATGCGTACGGCGCACCTGGGGGTGCATCGGGCAGGTATAAACAGACCCGCTATATCCGGCGGGAACTTCGTCAAACTGGTTTTCGCTGACCGTGTCGTTGGCCTTGGTAGTTGTCGCGTGGTGGTGCTCGTGCCCGGACTTCATCGTTTACGTTCCTTGTCCTGTCACATGTTGTGAGGTTTGTAAGTAATGCCGTTGGCGGTCTGAAGTTCGCGGACATACTGGACGATCTTCGCCACCTCGTCGGCCGCAACATGCTCCTGTTTCGGCATATTTCCGAATGGCCAATGGTGCTGCACCACGCCATTCGCGGCTGCGAGGTAGAAGGCGTCATCCGAGTGATGTCCCGGATTGTAAATGTCGTGGATCAGCGGTGGCCCGTTGTCCGTTCCGGATGCACGGTCGCCATGGCAACTGGCGCAGTTGTTGTTGAAGAGTATCTGCCCAACGCTTGCTTCACTCGACAGTTCCGGCATTGACACCGCCACAATCGCTGTTTCGGGTTCACCCCGGAAAAATTTCGAGAGTAGGACGGCCGCTCCGAGCGCAAAGAATCCGAGAACAAATATCTTCGGAAGGTTCAATTTCATTTTCAATTCTTATCTCCATGCTTTCAGATTTGGAAATTCGACAGTTCGCCAACGGCGGATGCCAACGGATCGGCGATCGAAATCGCGTTCGATCGATGCCCGATCGAATTGGTGCTCACCAATGACGCCACGCCGGCATCGAGCAGTTCCTCGTAGGCATTTCCGGCAAAAACCGGATGGATAATCACGCATATAGCGGGTGGAAGACCGAGTTCCCGGAGATGTCCGGCTGTCTCGATCATCGTTCTGCCCGACGACACGATGTCGTCCACGATCACCGGCGTCCCGTTTTCGGCTTGCGAGAAATCTGGAATGCTTATCGAAACATCGCGATCACCGCGTCGCGTCTTTTCGAGTATCTGGTAAGGCGCGTCGATCCGTGCCGCTATGCTTGCGACCCACTGTTTGCTCTCCGAATCCGGTCCGATGAGGACCGGCCGAGTTACATTCTGCTTGATCCAGTCGGCGATCAGCGGGGCGGTCGCTACAGTCCTGGTAGAAATCTCGAAGAGCCGGGACAGATCGGGATTGCGGTGCAGATGCGGGTCGGCGGTAACCAGCCAATCGACGCCTTCCTCGAGGAAACGCGCGAAGAGAGGCGCACTGACTGCCTCGCCCGGATGGAACCTCCTGTCCTGGCGCATATAGGCGAGATAGGGTGCAACGAGGCCGAGTGAACGCACTCCGAATTCTCGCGCGGTCATGACAACGAACCGCAATGGCAGCGCGATCCGGTCCGGATGCCTTAAAGATGCGACGAGGATGACGTCTCGCCCCTTCACGGCCTCGTCGATCGATACCAGGGACTCGCCATCGGGAAAGCGGTGCCAGACGAGTCGTCCGGTTTCAGCTCCGATGCAATTCGCAATTTCGCGGGCCAGATCGCGATCATCGGGAAAGGACAGAAGGAGGGGCTTCATTCCTCGTCCCTCACCTCGACGATACCGTCATGGGCGGCCGCAAACTCCAAGGCATAGTCGAGCGCACCTAGCGTATTCGCGCAGATTTCAAACAGCCTGTCGCCGATGTCGACCCGATCTCCTACCTTTAGACGGCAAAACACTCCCGCTTCGGCGTTCGATGGGGCACCTGCGAGTTTGGCGACTTTTGCCAACCGGCGATTGTCGATGCTCGCGACCTTCCCGGTCGTGCTTGCCGGGAACGGAAATCTATACGCGGCGGCACCGGGTTCCCGAAAACCTCCCTGCGCGTCGCAGATGGCGATGAACTTTGCCAGGGCCTCGCCGCTGTCAAGCAACTGATGCGCGCGCATTTTTCCGGTACCGTTTCCGTCGGGTGCCATATCCAGGAGCGCCCCCGCCAACAGAACGGCGCGCTCGCGAAGGTCGCCTGGCGCGAACGGCTCGCCGCGCAGCACGGCCAACACATCGCGCGCCTCGAGGGCCGGGCCAATACCGAATCCGACCGGCTGTATGCCATCTGTCATGACCACGCGAAGTTGCAGCCCAAGCACTTCCGCCGTCGCGGCCAACCGGCCGGAAAGCGCGCTCGCGCTACTGTCCGTGCGGATCTTCGCCGTCGGTCCGACCGGAATGTCGATCAGTACGTGACTCGATCCGGCAGCCGCCTTCTTCGACAAGACGCTGGCGACAAGCTGTCCCGCGCTGTCGAAATCGAGCGGGCGTTCGACCCGAACAAGGACGTCGTCGGCGGGACTCAGTCGGACATGTCCGCCCCAGACGACGCAGCCGCCTTCCTTCTCGACGACCTTGCGCATGGCGGCGAGGTTGAGGCTCACCGGCGCCATGGTTTCCATCGTGTCGGCAGTACCCGCCGGAGACGTGATGGCGCGCGACGAGGTCTTGGGGATTCGCTTTCCCGCCGCAGCTATTATCGCCACAACGATTGGCGTCGTGCGGTTGCCCGGCAATCCGCCGACACAATGTTTGTCGAGGACATAGCCGGCGCCCCAATCGATGCGCTCGCCAACCGCCAGCATCGCTTTCGTCAAGGCGATGGTCTCGTCGAGGTCGAGGCGATCCCCCGCGCACGCCGTGACGAACGCCGCCAATTCGAGATCGGAGAGATTGCCGGCCAATGCATCGCGGATAATTGAGAGGAAGTCGTCCTGTACCAGTTTTATACCGAACACCTTCGCGCGCAGAGCCGAAGCGGATTGCGGAGGGTCGGGATGCGTGAACGCCGCAGTTGCGTTTTCGGAAGGTGCCAAGGCCTTCCAGGCCGCTTCCGACAGAAGCGCGGTGCCGTGCGGGATCCAATCCTCGTCATGAACAACGTTGAGGGTCGCAACGACGGACCGAGCGCCGCAGGCTATCCTGACACGTGTCAAAGCGGAGAATCCCTCCGAGGAACAGACGTGACAATCCGAACGCATAAATACAATCGGTTGCTGATAAGTATCAACGCGCGCCCTAAGAATGCGAAGAACGTTGTGGCTCTGGTTCATTTCGGATGGTCCAGACTGATCCGTTCAAGATGTTCCGGTGCGCGTACGTGCCAGCCCAACTCATGCTCGATGCGCCAGCGCAACGCATCTGCCGCATCCGGTTCTCCATGCGTAAGATAGGTCATCGCCGGAGGACGGGCTGCGCCAGTCAGCCAGGTCATGATTTCGTCGACATCGGCGTGACCGGAAAAACTCTCCATTTGCACCACCTCCGCATTGATCTCGACTTCGCGACCGAACATGCGCAGGGTCCTGGCTCCGCCGACGAGCGCCGCGCCACGCGTGCCGCCAGCCTGATAACCGGAGAGCAGGATGGCATTCTTCGGGTCGGTGCCGAAGCTGGCGAGGTGATGCAACACCCGACCTCCACTCAGCATTCCGCTTGCAGAGATTATGATCATCGGCCCCCTGCGCGTGTTTAGCTCCTTGGATTCCGCTACGGAGCGTACGCGTTCGGCAAGCCGAAACATTGCAACGCAGTCGTCCCAGGTGACGTGATGCTCTTCGTGATGATTGTGATAGATTTCGGTCGCATCGACAGCCATGGGACTGTTCAAATATACCGGCAAATAAGGAATTTCGCCGCGTTTCCGCAGCCGCGCGATGTGATACATCACACCCTGCGCACGGCCGATCGCGAAAGCCGGAATTTGGATTACGCCGCCGCGGGAGCAGACACGGTTGATGACCGGCGCCAATTCCGCTTCCGGATCAATGTTGGCGTGCTTTCGGTTGCCGTAGGTCGACTCGCAGATGAGGACGTCGGCTTCGCGCAACGACCGAGGTGCGCGCATTAGCGGATCGGAGTTGCGCCCGAGATCGCCGCTGAAATGAATAGAACGGCCATCGATCTCAATCCGGATCTGCGCTGCGCCGAGCAAATGGCCTGCAGGCACGAATTCCGCCGTTATCCCGTTTCCGAGGTCGAAGCGGCGATCAAATTCCTTCGCCTCCAGGCTATCAACAGCGCTTTCCGCGTCCTTCAACGTGTAGAGCGGCCTCGGATCGGCATGCTTCGAATAGCGTTTGCGCTTGGCATACTTTGCATCTTCTTCTTGAAGGTGACCGCTGTCTGGCAGCAGGAGCCCGCAAAGTTCCACCGTCGATTCCGTACAATAAACAGGCCCCTCGAACCCGTCGCGCACCAGCGCCGGCAGATATCCCGAGTGATCGAGATGCGCATGTGTCAGGAGTACCGCATCGATCGAACCGGGGCGGACGGGGAACGGCAGCCAATTGCGCCGGCGCAGTTGTTTGAACCCTTGGAACAAACCGCAATCGATCAGGATTCGCCGTCCGTTCGCTTCGAGAAAGTATCGCGATCCGGTTACTGTTCCGGTTGCACCGAGAAATCGCAAGGCATTTGCGGGAGATATTGTCACTTTGTCTCCTCCTCTCTCAGATCAGCCGATAACGACGCTCTCGCCGTCCATAAGCTCGTAGGGCGGAACGACGAGGTTCTTGGGTGCAGGGCCCCGCCTTACACGCCCGGACGTGTCGTATTGTGAACCGTGGCACGGGCAGTACCAGCCACCCCAATTGCCCCTTGGATCGGAATCCTTCTGCCCGAGTGGGATGCAGCCGAGATGCGTGCACACCCCGACCACGATCAGCCACTCGGGATTCTGCACACGATCTGCATCGCTTTGAGGATCGATAAGATCAGCATCGTCGTCAGCGACTGCCGCATCGATTTGAGCTTTCGTCCGTCTGTCGACAAACACAGGACGGCCACGCCACATGACCGTCACTCGCTGGCCGACCTCAATGCCGCCCAATGGGATTTCGACCGTTGCGAGGCTTCGTACACTTGCCGAAGGATTCATGCTGTCGATAAACGGCCAGGCGAACGCCCCTACTCCCACGACCACCATCGCCCCTGTTGCAACGTAAATGAAATCGCGTTTGGTGACCGACTTGTCGGCATCTGAGACTATTGCGGACATATTATTGCTCCTTGCGCTTTGGACGGAGTTCACGCCGGATTGTCCGGCGTTCCCTCTCGCTCCTGTTTCAAGGTCTGCATGGCGGACTACGCACCGCCACCGCCGCGATGGCGTCTACTCGTCATCGGATTCGTGCATTAGTTCCTCGATACGCTCGGGAATGTCCTCTTCGGAGAATTCGGCCTGAACGTCGGCATCGTGGACAAACGCAATGATGTCGGCCAGTTCGCTACCATCGAGTTCGATCGGCGCACCGAGTTCATCACGCTGCATTGCCACCATCGCCTCTGCACCCCGCCACATGCGCGCGGCAAATTCGAACGGATTCATCGGTAGGGGCATCGTCGACGCATCAAGGGCCGGAGCGTCCTCGCCGCCGACACCGTTTATCGAATGGCACACAACGCATCCCTTGCTCGCGAACAGCTGCTTGCCTCGTATCGGATTCATTTGAGGAATCATCAAACCCGGACTCATCATGCTGTCGTCCATCATGCCGCTTTCCTGGCCCAACGAAGCGGTCACCAGGCCGAACATGATCGCTCCACCGAGAAGGGCTGAAGTCATGGCGTTTGAAGTTGCATATCTGTGCATGACAGTCTCCTTTCGTTTTTCCGGCTGCTCTTAGGGGAGCACCACCATTTCGTGACCTTCACCTGAAACAGCGATCTCGCCCGTTACTGCGAGGTTTTCCTGGTCGACGATCCAGACCTTGGGCTCTTCGCGACTTGAGACGTAGAGGCTGTTCGTCCCGGCTATTGTCGTCAGGTGATAGGGGGCGGGAGCTAAGGCTGCGAATTTTGCTTTGCCGCTGCTCAGGTCAATAGCGGCAATCTTGTCATCGCCCTTGCCGCTAACGAATAGCGTCCCATCATCGTCCGACAGATCCAGCCCATGGATTTCGCCACCGACATCCAGAGACCGGGAAATGTTCCCGTCCGAGATGATGACCTCGTGGACCTTGCCGGCATAGGCATCGGCGACATAGAGCCGCTTGCCATCGTGCGACATGACAACATGCTCCGGCGCCTCGCCGGAAAGGATATTGCGCTTGACGAACGTCTTGTCGACGTCAACCTCACTAATGGTTCCGCTGTCGGCGTTCGTAACGAATACCGATCTACCATCGCGCGCAAACACGGCATAGTTTGGGCTCGTTCCAGTCGGCACGAACGCTTTGAATGCCAAGGTGTCGAGATCGATGATACTGATCCCGTCTGTGGTCGGATGTGTAACTGCGGCGTAGCGGCCGTCCGGAGACATAGCCACGTGATGGACGGCGCCGGGAACCTCAATCCGGCGCACTACCGCGCCGGTCTCTGCTTCGACTATCGTCAGAATGCTTACTCCGGCATCTTTGGGCATGACACTCGCCGCCCTAGAGGCGTGATGCGCTTCGTGTTCGTCTTGCGATACGCCATCCGGTTTCGCCGGCGCCTCTGCTTCTTCTTTCGCCACCTCGGAATAACTGCCCGCAACGATGTAACGTGCGCCTGGTACTCCGGCCAGACCGTGGACAGCCTCAAAACCTGGCCAGCGCGCCTCGACCGAACCGGTGTCGGCATCCACAACAAGGATTTCTCCAGCGCTCCCCTCTGGAATGTAGACGGTGGTCGCGAATGTCGGCACGGTTCCGAGCAAAGTCAGAGTTGCTGTCGCTAACGCGAATTTCATTTCTGTTTTCATTTTGGTCTCCATTAATATGGCCGTGTTCAACGGAACCTGCGTGCCGCGAAGTAGTTGAAGAGAGGGCCGAAAATCAGCGCGACATACCAGCCGTAGGCAAATGCCTCGACCAGACCGAGCAGGAAGCTCGGGATACTCAACCAGGTGAATCCGGGAAGAAGTTTCAGCCATGTCTGGTACATCGCCATTCCCGGAAAGATGAGATCAAAGCCGACGCACAGGACGAACGTGATCGCTAGAAACAAGCCAAGGCTCATGCCGAATGCGATGACCGGAATACGCGGTGTGTTCGACACCTGCGGAGCGACCCTGATCGCGTAGCCCGGACTGGAGTTGCGTGAGTCAGCCATGAACAGCCTCCCCTGTCTCCAAGGTCGCAGTTTCCTGATTTAGATATGTATCAGGTGCCGCCTCAAAGCGTTCGCGGCATTCTCGCGAGCAGAAGTAGAACACGTGCCCGTCATGCACTGCGGACTTCGCCGCATTCGTATGGACTGTGATCCCGCACACGGGATCAATGGCACTTTCAGGCGCGATCCAGCGCAGATCAGTATTGCTACCTCCCTCCGACTGCTTTGTTCGAGAGTTGTGGCCATGTCCCATTACATGGGCGCCACAGCCAAACCGCATCATGAGCAGGATCAGTCCGGCCCAGACGAGAAAATAAATTATTGCTTCCATTATCCGCTCCTTATGCATCGCCCGCACGGGCTGTTGCATTTTCGGCTTTGTCCGAACCGACAGGGGCGACGAATGCGAACTGCGTCCTGCATTTCAGCGGGCGCTATCGCAGATCCGACGGGGCAAGGCAGACTCTTGAGCTATTGCGGAAAGAGCCGCAGTGGCGCTCAGTATTCGCTCACGCGGGTTGGCGCCATCGTCAGCCGGACAGGGTTACCCTATGTTTCAGGCAGACTTTGGAGGGGGAGATGGAAACGACAGGAACAGCCGATCGGGAAGCAGTTTTGTAATAAAGTGCTGACGCTGACGACTTGCGTCAATGCCAGAAAATCCGGCCAGGAGAACAGCCGGTAACAGGCAATGACTGGCCGTACTGCATACCTTGGAATGAGCAGGTACAACGCGATTGCCATCGGAACCATCATATGAATGGCTCACGCTGATGACCGCGTGCAAACCAGTGTCAATATTCTCGCTAAATTGGTGGAATAACGGCGCGAGGACGTAGAACATTGCTATCATCGCCCACAATACCGACCGCGAACGCGGCAGCGCTCTCAATCGGGCTTCTCTTTGGGCTTTGACGGTCATTTCATAACCTATTTTTTTTCAGCTTACTCGCAAAAGCGAAGCGATCCTTGATCTCTATCAACGCGACCCTGACCTACCGTTTTCCGACCGGTGAAGGCTTTTAAATGTCGGCCTCCATTGGAGGTGGATTTAGTGGCTGCATTTACCTGCTGGCTTTTTCAATTGGTCGCTTGCAGGTCGATCTCCATGGCCAAGATCATTAAGTATCGGGCAGTCCGGACGATGGTCACCCGCACAAGCATTGACGAGTTCAGCGAGAGTGGCCCGCATGGAACGGAGCTGCGCGATCTTTTCGTCGATCCTCGCCAAATGGTCTTCGGCGATATGCTTCACGGCAGCGCTCTCCCGTCCATCATCCTCATAGAGAGCTAACAGGTTCCGACAATCTTCGATCGTGAAGCCCAATGCACGGGCGCGGCCGAGAAACGCCAGCTTGTGCAGATCCTTGTCTTGGAAACTGCGATAGCCGTTTTCGCCCCTTAGCGGCCGGATGAGGCCGATGTCCTCATAGTAGCGTATAGTCTTCGCAGGCAGGCCTGAAATTCGTGAGACATCACCAATATTCATCGTCAGTTTCCTTCTCATTCGGCCGGCGCCGGCACGAGTCGCGCCGGAGTTGGGTGGGCCGAAGCCCTTTCATCCATTGCCGGAGCGATCCGTCGCAACCGCAACGCGTTCGTCAGCACAAAGACAGAAGATAGTCCCATAGCGCCTGCTGCCAAAACGGGTGACAGAAGCACACCGAACGTCGGATAAAGTACGCCGGCCGCGACCGGGATCAGGGCAGTGTTGTATCCGAACGCCCAGAAAAGATTCTCGCGGATATTGCGCATCGTCCGGCGGGAAACCTCGAATGCGTTGACCACGCCGCGAAGGTCGCCTGACATCAGTACGACGTCGGCGGATTCGATGGCGACGTCAGTCCCGGTTCCGATTGCGATCCCGACATCGGCATGGGCGAGCGCTGGCGCGTCGTTTATGCCATCGCCGACAAAAGCGATCCTTTGGCCCTTGCTGCGTAGTTCGTCGAGCGCAGCGACCTTACCGTCGGGAAGAACTCTGGCGATCACATGATCGATTCCGGTCTCCCTTGCGATGGCTTCGGCGGTCTCCGGCTTGTCGCCCGTGATCATAGCCACTTTCAATCCGAGCTTGTGCAACTCCTGTATGGCCGCAGCGCTTGCGGATTTCACTGGATCCGCCACGCCGAATACCGCAGCCACCTTTCCATCAATCGCGGCGTAGAGGGCAGTGTGACCGCGCCGGGCCAGTTGCGCTTCCTCGGCGGCCAGAGCACCCAGGTCCAGGCCCTCGCGCTGCATCAGCCGGTCGGCGCCAACCAGAACCTCGGTCGTTCCGACGCGGGCGCGAACCCCGTAACCCGTTATCGACCTGAACTCCGAAACTTCATGACGCGCTGCTCCCTCACGACGCGCGCCGCGAACGATTGCTTCCGCAATGGGGTGTTCCGACTGCTCTTCGACCATGGCCACGCGGCCCAGCACGTCAGTGCGGTCGAAGCCTTCAGCCGCGATCACGTCGACGAGTTCGGGGCGCCCCTCGGTGAGAGTGCCGGTCTTGTCGAATGCGACCACGTCGACCGAACTCAGGATTTGCAATGCATCGCCCTTGCGAAACAGAACACCCATCTCTGCCGCGCGTCCGGTGCCGACCATGATCGACGTCGGCGTGGCAAGACCCATTGCACAGGGGCATGCGATAATGAGGACAGAGACGCCTGCCACCAGCGCAAGGGTCAGCGCCGGATCGGGGCCGAAGATCAGCCAAATCAAGACCGTCAATGCGGCGATGATCATGACCGCAGGAACGAACCAGAGCGTGATGCGGTCTACGAGACCTTGTATCGGTAACTTCGCGCCTTGCGCCTCTTCAACCATTCGAATGATCTGTGAAAGGGTCGTATCGGCACCCACACGCGTTGCCCGGAAGCGGAAGCTCCCGGCCCCGTTGACCGTGCCGCCGGTTACCAGATCACCGGTTGCCTTGGTGACGGGCACCGGTTCCCCGGTGATCATGCTCTCGTCAACGTGGCTCTCGCCCTCGACGAGTTCGCCGTCCACGGCAATCCGCTCGCCCGGACGTACGAGGAGAACATCCCCGAGCCGGATTTCCTCTATCGCCACTTCCACCGGTTCGCCGTCGCGCAAGACGCGCGCGGTTCTGACCTGAAGCCCGAGCAATTTTTGGATGGCCGCGCCGGTGCGGCCCTTTGCCCGCGCCTCGAGGAACCGTCCCAGCAGTATCAGCACCACGATCACCGCGGCGGCCTCGAAATAGACCGCGCGAACCGCATCCGGCAGAAGCGACGGCAGGAAAGTCGCAATGACAGAGTAGATGTAAGCCGCGCCGGTTCCGACCGCGACAAGGCTGTTCATGTCTGGTACCCCCTTGATGAGAGCGGGGATGCCTTTCAGGTAGAACACCCTGCCTGGCCCGAGCAGCACAGCGGTGGTCAGCAGGAACTGGATAACCCAGCTGGCCTGGTGGCCAATCGTGCCTCCGATGAATTCGTGCATTCCAGGCACCACGTGGCTGCCCATCTCCATCACGAACACGGGCAGCGCGAGGACAGCTGCCAGGATCGTGCGGCGCCTGATCTCGCGCGCTTCCTCTTCCTTGCGTGCCACGCGGTCGCCCGAACTGGACGCTTCGGCGATTTCAGCGGGGTAGCCGATTTCAGTGGCCGCCGCGATGAAGGCGGAGGGGCCGGTCACCCCTTCGAGGTAAGTCACAGTCGCAGTTTCGGAGGCCAGATTAACGTTGACATCCAGAACACCCGGTACGGCGGCGATCGCCTTGTCCACGCGTCCGACACAGGATGCACATGACATTGATGTGATGTTCAGCGTGACGCTCGCCCGCCGTGCAGGATAGCCGAGCTCGTCCAGCTTGTCGGCGGCCTCCGCGAGCCGCTCCGGACCGTCGACGGTCATCCTCGCGGTTTCGTTCGCGAGATTGACCGAAACATCTCCAATTCCTTCAAGCCCGGAAAGCGCTCGGTCGACCCGCCCGACGCAGGATGCGCACGACATGCCCTCGATGGATAGTGAAACAGACTGGTTGCCGGTCATCGACGCCTCCAATTCAAAACTTTCGAGCGAGATAGGCGTTCCAGTCACTGGAAGGTCAAGGGATGGACGTATAATTTTTCTGAGCTGGATTTCCTTGACCTTCCAGTTGGTGGAATCTCTATTTTCAATCCATTCAACACCATTGGAGATCAAAAGAATGAAATTCAGCGTCCCTGAAATGAGCTGCGGTCATTGTGTCGCGACGATCGAAAAAGCCGTGAAAAGCGTCGATCCTGATGCCAAAATCGCCTGCGACCTCGCAAGCAAGACCGTGGAAATCAACAGCGGCTTGTCTGCTTCAGATATGAGCGTCGCTATCAAGGAGGCCGGATACGACTCTGATCGTCTTGAGACCGCTTGAGAATTCCATTCGAACCGACTGGGCGCGAGTGTCACTCGCGCCTGTCCCAATCTTGGTCGAAATGAGTAATCGAGATGAAATACACATACAACCGTCTTCTTCCTGACGTCCCCATCGACGAAGCGGATAGCCGAACTCGCGAGGCGCTTAAGGAGCAGGGTTTTGGCGTTCTTACCGAAATCGACGTCAAGGAAACGATGAAGAAGAAAATTGGCGCCGAGATGGACGGTTATCGCATCCTCGGCGCCTGCAATCCGAACATGGCTTACAAGGCCATCGGCATGGAACCCCGTATCGGAGCGATGCTTCCGTGCAACGTGATCCTTCGCACTGTCCAGGGCGGAACGGAGCTAAGTGCCATCGATCCCGTTGCTTCGATGGCGGCGGTCGACAACGCTGACCTTCACGCGGTCGCAGCAGATGTCCGTGACATGCTGAAGAAAGCGATCGATCTGGCCTGATTTCGACGCAATCAGGAAAAAAGCAAGGATCGCGACGTGACGACGGACTATCAGAAAAACAGCATATCGCTGACTGGCGCAGTTTCGATGGGGACCGGAGTGATGATCGGTGCCGGTATCTTCGCGTTGACCGGCCAGATCGCTGAACTGGCAGGCACCTGGTTTCCTTTGTTGTTCCTCGTCGGCGCGGTTGTCAGCCAAACAACCGCGTCCGGATTGTCCATGAAGCAACCGTAAATGATCCAGGCCGCATCGCCGACCAGTTCGATGGCATAGTCACGTTCCACGCCACGTTCGATGGCGGACTGAATGGCGGCGATGATCAGCGCTCCATTCAGAAGCCGGAGCCGCGCACCCGCGCTGCTTGCGTACGGGATTTCGGTCGTGTGCCCCTCGAACCGGGCCCATGTGTCTGTTGTGTCTGTGAGGAGTGCGCGGATTTCGGCCCGGGTGAAACGGCCCTTTGCCATCTCGCCGCGCGCACGACCGGGCGGAACGCTGGGCGGAACAGGCGCTGGCCGCGGGTCACTTCAGCCAGTGCGGCCGGAAGGTCCGCCCCCGCTCGGTGAATGTCATACAACCAAGGACGGCGCCGCCCAAGGCGGACATAGCGATGCCATTGAGCATGAACAGAAAGCCCGCGCCTTGGGCACCGAAATAGCCGAAGGTCAGATCAAGCCTCAGGCACAGCGTGTTGCAAAACAGCCCCAGCATCACCGTTGCCGGCAGCACTGTCAGCCCAACCGCACACCAGCCATCCACACGGCCCAGAAGACCAAACACCACGACCGCGCCGAATGCACCGCCCATTCCAACGCCGCAATAGACCGGGGTCCACATAGCCTTGTTGAACCAGCTGCCCTCGGGGAAAAGGTAGAAGCCTCAGACGAGGAGGACCACAGCCTCGCCAAGGATCGAGAAGAGGAGCGCCAGTTTCAGTGGCCGAGCAGCACCAGTCGCGCCCGCGGTGAAGTCCTGCTCCATGGCGAAATTCATTCCTAGTCTCCCTTGTGTTCGGCCATGTCGCGCAAGAGGAGGACGATCCGCGACGCGGTGCGGCGACGCGGGCTTCGGACATCTCGCTCCAGGTTGCCGCGAACCAGCGGTCGCCGCCCTCGAGCAGCCTGAAGGCGGTGTCGAGAAGCAGATCCTGCGGCAAATCGGTTCGCACCGCACCTAGCGCCTGGCCCCGCAGTATCAGCGCTTCGAGCCACCGACGCATCTGGCCTGCCAGTATCTCGAGCGCAGGGTGTGCCGTGCCGGCGGCGCGGGCGCTGATCGCGCTCCAGTTCAGGGCCGCCAGGACGTGGTCTGTCAACTGGCACTGCAGAAACGCCCTATACACGGCCTCCCACATCGCGCAATATTCCAAGCTTGTAGCCGGCAGTGCGCCGGGCGCCATGGCGGCAACCAGGTCGTCAAGCGCCCGTTGCGTCACGGCGGCATAGAGATCGTACTTGCCTTCGAAGTAATGGTGGAAGGACGATTTGCTCATCCGGGCTGCCGCGATTTATCGAGGCGCCGGACAGGCCATGCGTCGCGATCTCCGCCGCCGCGGCATCAAGGATTGCCGCCTGTTTCTCCGCCGTGACGTTCTGGAATCGCTCCATCGGGGCCATGATCGAAAAACTGTACCTAGAGTCCAAAGATTGCCGATGCTAATTTGATTAGACGCATCGGGACGCCACCCATATTGCGGTCAACAGTATCAATACACGGATCGTAAGTTGTTAATTTCGATAGCTATTTCCGCCGCGCTCTTCGTCACCACAGCCTATCTGCATCTGGCATCCCTGCGCTTCTGCTCAGGTCGCATGGCGTCTGTTCCGATGCGGTCGCATACACGCGTGCTGTCCATCGTGAGCCTGCTGTTCGTCACGCATCTGTTTCAGATCGGGCTATTCGCGGGCGGCTTCTGGATTGCGGGGGCGTGGTTCGGGATCGGTGACTTCGAGGGGTCTGACATGGCACACCCGCTCGACTACCTATATTTCTCGACCGTCATGTACACATCGCTCGGGATCGGAGATATCGTCCCGACCGGTCATCTGCGGTTTCTTGCCGGTGTCGAGGCCCTCAACGGGCTCTTGCTGATTGCCTGGTCAGCATCCTTCCTTTTTTCAACGATGAACCGTCTGTGGGACTGGCAGCCTTGCGTCGAGCCAGAGGACGAGGAGTGAGGCATCCGTTGCTAGCGCCCGACCGATCGGCGGAGATTGAACGAGAGGATGCCGAGTAAGGCGGCGATAGCTGAACTGCTCACAACGGCGAGTTTTGCCGTTGCGGCAATCGGGGCTGCATCGAATGCCGCGCCGACGATGAACAGGCTCATAGTGAAGCCGACACCAGCCAGCAGTGCGACCCCGAATAAGTCTCGCAGCGAAGTGTCAGGAGGAAGTGTTCCGATGCGCAAGCGAAGCGCCAGAAGCGTTCCGCCGAGAATTCCCAAAGGCTTTCCGACAATCAAAGCAATTGCAATGCCGATTGCCACAGACCATGCCTGTGGGTCAGCGGGAACAAAATCCAGCACGATGCCACCATTGAAGAAGGTAAAGACCGGCACGACAAAGAACAGAGCAAACGGCGAAATGCGCCGCTCGGCGCGCGCGGCTGCTTTTGACGGAAACGATGAAAGCGGCAGGGAAAACCCGACAATTGCACCTGCAACGGCTCCTTCGAGGCCGGTCATGATCAGTCCTGCCCAGAGAACGCAGCCGAAGAGAAGGTAAGGCACGAGCGAGGCCTTTCGGGTTCGATTGAGCAGAAGCAGGCCTGCCGAACCGCCAGCCACAATCCAAAGCGGCAAGAGCTGATCCAACTCTCCGTAGAACAGAGCGATAACAGCCACCGACCCAAGGTCATCGAATATAGCTGCAGCCGTAGCAAATGCGACGATCGCAGGGCCAACCTGACCCGAACATAGCGAAAGGACACCAAGGACCAAAACGATGTCCGTCGCAATCGGAATCGCCCACCCACGAAGGGCGATAGTCTCTCCGGCATTAAGACCAAGATAGATGGCTGCCGGCACGATCATGCCGCCGACTGCCGCACTTGCCGGAAGCACGGCCGCGCCGGGTTCGGACAGCGTACCTCGGGTCAACTCATGATTTGTGTGGATGCCAATCAGAAAGAAGAAGACCGTCAGAAGGCCCTGATTGATCCACTCGATCAGGGGGGCTTCGATTGCCCACGCGACCGGTCCCACTCGCAGAGGCAGATGGTGAATAAGCGCGTAGGTATCCGCCAGCGGCGAATTCGCGGCCACCAAACCTAGAGCAAGGCCGACGAGCATTGCAAGGCCCGCTCGCCGCCCATCGCGAACCGATTGTGTGACATGATCCGTCAACTGTGGGCGGACCCATTTTGAAGTGCCAGCCAGCGCGAAAGGTAGGCGCGTTCGAACAGAAACACGCTGAGGATCGCCAGGGCCGCATAGGCGACGATGGCCGAATCGCTCTGCAGCTTCATCGCGGTAAACGCGACGAGAACAATCGCGTCCACCCCGAACGCCACCAGAAGCACGATGCCAGAGGCGCAGATTTCCGCCCGCCGGAAACGCCAGACACCCCAATGCACAACCATATCCATGATAAGGTAGAAGAACGCGCCGAGCGACGCGATGCGGCTCAGATCGAAGAATACGGCAAGGAAGGAAGCGATGACCACCGTATAGACCAGCGTATGCCGCTGGATCGGACCGGACATACCGAAATGGCGATGCGGGATCATCTTCATTTCCGTCAACATGGCAAGCATCCTCGAGACGGCAAAAACGCTGGCCAGCACGGCCGAGGCCGTCGCCACGACGGCCAACAAGACCGTCAGCAGGAAGCCCACCTGACCCAGCGCCGGTTCCGCCGCCTCGGCCAGCGAATAGTCCTTGGCGGCGATGATCTCGTCGATGGTCAGGCTGGACCCAACGCCGAAGGCCACAAGAAGATAGACGACTACGCACAGCGCAATCGAAATCATGATCGCGCGCCCCACGTTGCGGTTCGGGTCGGTGATCTCGGCACCGCTGTTGGTGATCGTTGTGAACCCCTTGAACGCGAGAATGGCAAGCGCGACCGAGGCAACGAACCCCATTACGCCAAAATCGACCGCGTCCCGCGACGCCGCGGCGAAGCCGAAGCCGCTCGACCAAAGGGCGGCTACCCCGAAAAGCGCGATGCCGCCAATCTTGATTGCGGCCATGCCCATCGAGAACAGCCCGATCGACCGGTTGCCCGCGATGTTAACGAGGAAGGCAAAAAGGATCACTCCAACAGCCAAGATGGGCACAAGCGGCCCGCCCTCGATGTCGAAGGCGCGCAAGAGGTACGTGGCGAAAGTCCGGGCGACCAGGCTCTCGGCGATCACCATGCTGAGCGCCATCAGAAGCGCCGCCCCCGCCGCAACCGCCCCCGGTCCGTAGCACTTCTGCAGGATCATCCCGATACCCCCTGCCGAGGGCCAGGCGTTGGACATCTTGATGTAGCTGTAGGAACTGAACCCGGTCACGATCGCGCCGATGATAAAGGCAATGGGAAAGAGCGGCCCGGCAAGCTCGGCGATCTGCCCGGTCAAGGCAAAGATTCCCGCGCCGATCATGACGCCGGTCCCCATGGCAACCGCGCCGCCCAGCGTGATGGAATTCTTCTTGTAGTTGTCGCCGTCCTCGTGATTCATTGCGGGCCTCGTCATTCTTTTTTCTCAGTTCGGGCTTTGCCGAGTGAAAGTGTTGATGCTCATTGTTTCAGGAAAGTGGCGAGCCAGGCCGCGCACTGCTTGCGCTAGATCCAAGTGGTCAACGATGGAATTGCCCCCTTCCTGCCCAGCATCGCTGGAACATATTGACTCAACTGTCAGCAATATCATTGAGGCCGTCAAATCGGCCTGATCGCCGCCTTCGAAAAGGTGCGACGCAATTTCCTTGCCATCGCGATCAAACGCAACGGCCGCAATACGTGTTCTGGTGGGCCCGATTTGAGGCAGCCACCGGGACAGCCTTGTCAATCTTATGGAATACTTTGCCATCCACCGTCCGAACCCGAGCCGTTGTGTTGCCGCAATAAGGCGCGTGACGAGGCGCGGATCGACGGCCAGGTAGTGTCGAACCGACTCCTCGCGCCCGTCGGGAAAAATACCGGCGTCGGGAAACCCTATGTCGAGCGCCATTCGCGGTGTCTCTGTAGGCGCGAACTTGAACCTCCACGGGTTCGTGCCAGGAAATGTGGCCCGGCCGGTAGCCGGGTCGTCATAGGGTTTACCAAGGGCTCGAAAGAACCACTCAGCCGCCGCCTGCCCGAAGTGGCGGCCCATCCCCAGCTCAAGCCCGATTCGGAGCGTTCGCACCCGCCCGTCCCTTGCCAGATCTGCCCCCATCAACGTGCTGAGACCAGGAGCAGTCCCCACGCCTGTGATGAGACGCCCGGTTTTCCCGACCGCGACCCGGTTCTGGTCATCAACATAGTCTGGCGACGCGGACGTATCGAGAACTATGCCGCCCTTGGCGAGGATTGTCGCAACCAGTTCTGGAGGCGTTGCCTCCGTGAGATTGACGAAAATGGCGCCCTCGGGAAGAGAATTGGCCGCTTCGGGACTGGCCACGTCAAGGGTGATCGCGGCGACGTTTGGATGCGTCGTATCAACAGCCGGGCCCCGCCTCGAAACAGACCAAATCTTCCATTCTGCGTGGGCTGCGAGGAGCCGAATGAGCCGCTGACCGACATCCCCGGATCCGCCGAGGATCACAAGATTTCCGGTTCCGATCGCCTGCGTGGTTTCGGCGCTCTTAATTCGCAAATCCGTAGTCCAATCCCGATGCCAAACTCATTCACCGATCAAGATGCAGGCTGACGCCCGGACGCTAGCGAAAATGGAGATTGCTTCGGTTCCACGAGAGGAAACAAGCTCGGTTGCGCCTCGCAGGAACGGGACAGGACTATCGCGTTCACTGCGTGGCAACCTTGCGCAATCGAGGCACAAATGCCGGAACATCTTCCGCATATCTCTCCCAGGCCTCGCCAAATCGAGCCTGGCTATCCGCCTCCTCGCTTTTTGCAAGGCGTGCGTACATCCAAACGAGAACCGGGAACATCGCAAGCGTTAGGAGAGTCGGCCACTGCACGAGGAATCCGGCCATTATGAGAACGAAGCCCAGATATTGTGGATGCCGTATCCGGGCGTAGGGACCCGTGACGGCCAGTCTCCCGGCCCGCTGTGCGCTCCAGAGATGGTGCCAGGCCACCGATATCAACCAGAAGCCTCCACCGATCAGCGCGAAGCTCAGGAAATGGAACGGTCCGAAATGTGGGTTCGACCTCCAGCCAAACATCATCTCCGGTAGATGCCCGCTGTCATGCGCGAACCAGTCGATCTCCGGCCAGTTGGATTGAAGCCAACCTGAGAGGAAGAAGATCGTCAGCGGAAAACCATACATCTCGACAAAGAGTGCGACGATGAAGGCACTGAAGGCACCGAAGCTGCGCCAGTCGCGCGATGTCTGCGGCTTGAAAAAGCTAAAAGCGAATAGAATGAAGACCGCCGAATTGATGACCACAAGCAGCCACAGGCCGTAAGAGGAACCGGTGTCGGTCATAACCTGTCATCTCCCGACCCACGACCACCATGCCCGCCGTGGCCACCATGACCGCCATGCATGAAGAAATGCATCCCGACGAAGAGCAGCAGGGGCAGAAACAGGACCCACTCGCTTGCGAAGATATGAACTCTGTGCTCGTAGCCGAGAAGCAGACCGCCCAGAGCGAGCGCGACGATCAGATAGATGCCTGCGCGGGATTTCCAGAAGGGCGCGACAGGCCTTGGCTCTTCCTCCAGTTTGCCGTGGTGATCGCGCGTCTCCATTTCAAATTTCCTCCAAACAGTCAGTGCAATGTGCGCGGGTCGCTCTCGAAGCGGGCCCGAGCGGATTGGGTTTTGGCAGCTAGCGCATGGGGCGGGCGCGCCTCGGTTTCGCAGCCTGCCCCATCAGCGAGCCGCTGAGAATTGCCTTTGCGCCTCAGCCATGCCCGCAACACCCGCCTCCGCTTTTTGCTGGTGTTTCGGGCTTCGCAGATGGCTGGGCCGCCGCGCCGGATTGGCGATCAGTGTCTTTCGCCGCGTGTGTGGAACCGCTGCAGCAGCATCCGGACTTCACTTCTTTGGCGCTTTTCATCGATTGGGTCAATTTGTCGTCCTCCATGGGTGCCTCGGATTTCAAGGTTCACCCTGTAGACGCCAGAAGGTAGCAATCATTACAGCTCGAGTTGCGGTTTTCAGCGCCTATCCGTCACTCGGAATGATCGTCGTCTTCCTCGTCGTCGCAGCCGCCGTAAGTTCTTCGATTTCGTGAGGAATATCGTTAATGCTGAAGTGCGCCTGTTCTTCGCCGTCATGCACAAAGCCTATGATCGCCGCGAGTTCCTAGCTTGTCAGATGGATCTAACCGCCCAATTCTTTTTCCTGCAACTCGATCATGTACGGTGCACCGCGGCTCATGCGCGCCGCGAACTCGAAGGGGTTCATCCTCTCGTCCATGTATTCCGCCGCGAAGGGCTGTGCGTCTTCACTGCCGATCCCGTTGACGGAATGGCAAACGACGCAGCCCTTGGATGCGAACAGTTCGCGACCGCGTTCAGCGTCGAAGTTCGACAAAAGCAATCCGGGTGCTGTCGGCGCTTCGCCCGAGGTCTGTGCTAGTGCTGGACCGAAGCCTGGTCCAACCACATGTAGAACGGGTCTTAACGTTTTTCGGAACATATTCGATTCTCCCTTTCCCAGTTGACCGCATAAGCGTCATTGAAGCGCTGCTGAACCCGTGAACATCATGCGACGGATTGCCCTTCTCTCGCAATCTGGCTGCGCATTTGATGGCGCCAAGACGGACAACAAGACAAATTCAACAATCAGCGTACCGCCCTTACATCTGTCAGCAACTTGGACCTGCGGCGTTTCAGGTGACCGTCAACAGAAACCTCAAATCCCATAGGCCCATGCCGGCAGGCGCCCCATATGGACTTCAACCGAGCGAACACCATCAACATTCTCGGCGGCGACCCGGATCCCGTTTTCGACAAAATCGCTGTCGGCAATGCCCCAGACAGAGACGTTGCCGTTCTCCACCAGAAGGTTGATCAGGTTGACCGATCCGCCGGGAACTTCGGCGATCGCGGCCTCGACCGCTCTGCGTAGCGGTTCGTCAGCGGGCGCGGGCGACGGCAGCTTTCCCTCCCTCGACTGGGCTAGCGCGCGGACGAGGTCGGCGCGGGATACAATCCCGACGATCTTGCCGTCCCGAAGGACCGGAACGCGTTTGATTCGGCGGATTTCCAGTGTCTTCGCGATCTCGCTGACCGGTGTGTCTTCATCGACCGTGACAAGATCGCGGGTCATCACGTCGGCGACCTTATGGCTGCGGGCTTTGACGTAGTCCCGCGCGTCGCCTTCGCCGGAAAACAACTCGAGCCACCACGAGCGGCGCTGTGTTTTTCCGTCGCGCATCCGCCGAATGAGGTCTCCCTCGCTGATGAGTCCGACCAGTCTGGCGCCGCTGTCGAGGACAGGAAGAGCGCTGATGTGGTTGTCCAGCATCAACTTGACCGCCTCGTCGACAGATCCGTTGTCGCGGATAGAGATGACTCCGGTTTTCATCACGTCCTTGGCCTTCATGGTTCTGAGTCCCTTCTGTTTGTTGGTGGTCTCATGCCCCGATCGTCAACATCAGATCGTCATCGAGCGTGTAGCGGGGGAAGTCGAGGTTGCGCGGGGCAGGCCACTTCCTGGTCCGTCCGGACGTGTCTTAGTGCGAGCCGCGACAAGGGCAGAACCATCCGCCGAACTCCCCAGAGCATCTCCCGATCCCTTGCCAACGGGGACGCAGCCAAGATGCGTGCAGATCCCGGTGACGATCAGCCATTCACCGGCCTCGTCTGCCGTCCGGTTTTGGTCAAGTGCAGGCTCCGGCTGTGTGGTTCGGGTTTTCTCTGGCGCTGTCCGTCTGGTCAACCAACGCGTCAAGCGGTGTGGCGCGCACGGCATCGATGGCCTCTTGTGACCGGCGCCAGACAAAGACGGGCCTGCCCTGCCAACTGACGGTAATCCGTTGACCTCGATCCATACCGGACAAGTCGACGTGTACAGTCGACAGGCTAAGAACGTCGGCAGACGGGTTCATCGAATTAATGAGGGGCCAGACGGCGGCACCCGTGGCCGCTGCAGCCGCTCCAGCTGATGCGTAGTAAAGAAAATCTTGTCTGCTATGAGAGTTGTCTTGACCCGGCCCGGGCGTGCTTCTGTCGATGTCTGTCATTTCTCTTGCTCCCGTGGTTTGGTCTCTCCCTGCATCTGACCTCTGCCGACCGGCCCCTCGATATGCACTCCGGCATCGACATGCAGGGTCTCGCCAGTGATGGCGGCTGTGTAATCGCTCGCGAGAAGCAGGGCGGCCAGTCCGACGTCGTCGGTTTTGATATTGCGTCGAAGCGGTGCGATCCTCGCGCTGGCGGCCAGAAGTTCGGTGGACCCGACCAATCCGGACGCGGCGCGCGTCGCCACCGGACCGGCGGAGATCGCGTTCACGCGAATGCCCTTCGGCCCGAGTTCGTGCGCGAGATATCTGACGGTGGATTCGAGTGCGGCCTTGACCGGGCCCATCACGTTGTAATGTTCGACCACCTTCTCGGCGCCGAGATAGCTGAGGGTAATCAGGCTGCCGCCGTGTGTCATTAACGGTTCGGCCAGGCGGGCGATGGCGATGAGCGAATAGACCGAGACGGTCATGGCCTCGGCGAAGCCCCCGGCGGAACAATCGGTCAGCCGGCCACGCAAGTCCTCGGGTCGGGCCTTTCCCACGGCGTGGAGAACGAAGTCGAGACGCCCCCAGGTATCGCGTATCGCGCCGAATACGGCTTCGAGTTCGCCTTCGCGCCCGACGTCGCAAGGCAGGAAAATCGGCGCATCGACTCGGTCTGCCAGCGGAGCGACATGCGGTCTGGCGCGTTCGCCGACAAAGGTGATGGCCAGGTCCGCCCCAGCCTGTCGAAAATGCAGGGCACCGGGCCACGCGGGACTGCGTTCGTTAGCGATACCGATCACCAGCCCTCTGCGGCCCGTAAGATCGAGCAATTCGCGCGGATCGCAGCAGTCTTCGAACCGGGGTTTGGTTGACATGCCAGATGCCCTGGCGCGGGTTTCGGCCGAACGATCCTGATTTTTTCGTTTATCGGCGCTCATTTCTTGGCCTTTGTCAGAGGGAGTGGGTGGCAATCGGCCTCGGCCATCGGCGCCGCCCGCAGCGTGCGGTGCAATTCCTTACCCATCCCGGTGGCGCCTGGTGCGCCGCTGCTCCGCCAGAGAAGCGACGCCAGGGCAAGCGACGCGATCCGCGTCTCCTCGGTATCCGCACGTGACGTCAGGACCACCGGCGCGGCGAGTCCGAGCGCCACAGCGGCGGCTTTGGCTCCGCCGAGATATTCGAGCGCCTTGGCCAGCATGTTGCCGCTGACCAGATCGGGCACCAGCAGGATATCGGCACAACCCGCCACGTCCGAGACGATGCCCTTTTCGGCCACGGCACGCGGCGAGACCGCGTTGTCGAATGCAAGCGGTCCGTCGACAAGGGCACCTGTGATCTGTCCGCGCCGCGCCATCAGGGTCAGGCTGGCGGCGTCCAGGGTGGAGCCTATGGACGCCGTCACCGTCTCGACCGCCGACAGGACCGCGGCGCGGGGTGCGTCCACGCCGATTGCGTGGAAGGCATCCACTGCGTTCTGGCAGATCTGCGCCTTGGCAGCGAGGTCTGGGGCAATATTGATGGCCGCGTCGGTAATACCGATCAGCCGTTCGTGTCCCGGCACTTCCAGAAGGAACAGATGGCTCACGCGCTTATCCGGGACACGCAATCCGGTATTCGCATCGAGAAGAACGCGCATGAAGACGTCGGTATGCAGATTGCCCTTCATCACGACGTCGGCTTTGCCGTCCCGCACCAGCCTGACCGCCACTCCCGCCGCATCGGCGTCCCCTCCGCTGCCATGCAGGCAAGCCGCGTCGAGCCCCAGCCCCGCAGCCCCGGCCAGAGGCTCGATGTCCGCCCGGGGGCCCACCAGGTGCGGTTCGGCCAGCCCCTCTTGCATTGCCCGCCGCATGGTGGCCAGAACGACCTCCTGCGCGGCATCGGCGACAGCGACGCGGACGGGACCTTTCGCGCGCGCACGGGCAACGAGTGAGGCAAGTGTCTTGGGTGACTGCAGACTTGTCATCGTGACGCCGCTTTCGGTTTGCAAGCGCATTCATGGCGAAGCCGTGCGACGTGATCGGCGATCACCTGTTCCTCATCGGTCTGGCGGACCTCGACGTTGACTCGCGAACCGGCTGCGGCGATGGTCCTACTCCCCGCCAGATTGGCCTCGTGGTCGATACGGACCCCGAGATAGCCAAGCCCGGCACAGATCAATTCGCGCACCGGTGCGGCATTGGCACCGATGCCGCCCGTGAAGACCAGCCGATCGAGACCTTCGAGCGGCGCGGTCAGCGCGACCAAGTGGCGCCGAACATGATAGCAGAAGTACCTGATTGCCTCGGCAGAGGCAGCGTCATGGCGCTCGATAAGAACATTCATATCGCGGCTTATCCCCGACAGGCCGAGGAGGCCCGACCGGGTTCGCAACAGGTTCCCGAGAACCTCCGGCGACATTCCCGCTTCCCGCTGAAGGTGCAGGATCAGACCGGGATCGACATCGCCGGACCGCGTCCCCATGGGCACGCCGGAGACCGGAGAAAACCCCATCGTGGTTTCGATCGACCTGCCACCCCGGATGGCGGCCAGTGAAGCCCCGTTGCCGAGATGCGCGACAACCAGACGCTCGGCCTCGACATCGACGCCGTTCCGGGCCAGCGCACCAACGATGTATTCATAGCTGAGCCCATGATAGCCGTAGCGCCGAAGCTCGGGTGTTTCCAACTCGCGCGGCAGGCCGGTCATCCTCGCCACCCGCGGCAGGCCGTTGTGAAACGCGGTGTCGAAACAGGCGATCTGCGGCAGGTCCGGGCGCAGGGCCGCGATGGCCTCGATCCCCGCGATGTTGGCGGGGAGATGCAGCGGCGCGAGTGTCACCAGATTCCGGAGCCGCGCGAGAAGGTCCGGTGTGACCTCCTCCGGGCAATCGCAATCCGGCCCGCCATGGGCGACGCGATGACCAACGGCGACCGGGAAGGCCGCAAGGCGGTCAGATCTGACCTCGGAGACTACGGCATCGAGTGCGGCGCGATGGTCCGGAAATGCGTCGCCTCGTTCCACGACTTTCGCGTCGCCAGTCGCAGTCAACTTGAACTGGGCGGTATCCGTACCAATACCGGTAACCGCACCGCCAGCAATTCGCGCGCCGCCCTGCCCGGCTTCGAAGAGGGCATACTTGAGGCTGGAGGACCCCGCGTTCAGGACCAGGACGGACGGGCGTCGCATCTCATGCCCGCCCGTTATCCATCGGCTGTTCGCGAGCTGTCGCCGCTTCTTCGTTTGCGGCGCTGCGGGCATCCCGGGTGTCATGCACATGAGCGGTACGGTCGTTGGAGGTGTTCTTTCTCCGGCCTCCCCAACCATGGCCGCCATGACCGCCATGGCCATGACCGAAGAGATGCATGGCCATGATCCCGCCAACGAGCAACAAGATCAGCCAGTTGTCGAAGATCCATTGCATCACTCATTCCTTCTCTTGGTCTACGATCAAGGCGCCGGGGGCGTATTGTGCCTTGAACAAGGTTGCGATGGCTTGATCGCGGGCTACACGCATCGCCCCGAGACTGGCGCCGATCCGCTCCATGGTCTCGCGTTCGGCCTTCAGTTGGGGGTCGTCGTCGGGCAGGGGCTTGCGGTGTGAGCGGATTGCATCGGACACGGCCTGCACGGCACCCATCCACGGGTTGTAGCGCGCCGAGAACATGAGGCGGGTCCAACGCATCGGATGCATCGCGCGCAGGGCCTCCGCCGATTGCGGTGTGGTCAGCGCCCTTAGCCAAGGGCCTAGGAACAGATCGTAAGCCGCCTCACCCGTGCGGGAGACCTGTGCGACGTTCCTGAGCGCATCCTCGGAGTGCGCCTCGCCGATGTCGGAGACGTGGCGCGCCTCGAAGCTGACCGAATAGGCCGGTTTCTTGCAGTCGGGATCGCCGGTGGGATTGTCGATCTTCATTTCGTAGAGGCCGGGCCCAAGGGTCTCGATCTCGTCAAGGCTTTCGAGGATCGCGCGGTGTTCTAGTCGCGCCACCGAGGCCGAGACGAAGATGCCGAGATGCCCGACATGGGGGTTGATGAGATAGACGATCCGCTGCCCCGCAGCCTTAAGCGCGGCGGTGTCCGCATAGAGTTTCGGGATCCAGCCCAATGCCTGCGCCGGCGGGGTGATGTTGTCGCCCTCGGAGGCAAAGATCACGATCGGGTTCTGGATTCGCCGCAAATCGGCGGTGCAGCCCTCGCAGATCCGCATTTCACCGGTCTCCAGCTTGTTGCCGATGAAGAGGTTTTCGGTGATCGCGAGGATCTCCTCGCGGCTCAGCGTGTAGTAGCCATTCCACCACCGCTCGAATTCCAGGAACCGGACGCGCTCATTGTCGATATGCGAGAACAGGTGGGCGTACTTGTCCCAGATCGCCTTTTCAGGCTGCAGGTTCTCGAAGTTTTGCGCAAGCCACGCGCCGTCGAAACGTCCGTCGCCAAGGTCCGCGGCCATGTGCGCGGCCCAGGTGCCTCCGGCAAGTCCGCCCATCATTCGCATCGGGTTGGTTCCCGCTTCACCGGCCCAGTACGAGAGCGGCGAGCCGTTGAGGACAATCGGACCAGCAAGACCCTGGCAGTCAGCAGCCAGAAGTGTGATCGCCCAGCCCGCCTGGCAGTTGCCATAGAGAACGGGTGGATGGTCCGGGTGACGCCTCGCGATTTCCTCGACGAAACGGCGCAACGCATGGTGCACATCGGCCAGGGTCTGTCCGGATTCGGGTTCGGGAAAGAACACGACGAAATAGACCGGGTGGCCCTCGTGCATGGCGATACCCACCTCGCTATCGCGCTTGAAGCCACCGATGCCGGGGCCGTGGCCGGCGCGGGGGTCGACCACGATCACCGGCGGCTTGGCCTTGTCGACGCAATCATCCCAGCAGTCGTCGCCGACTTCGGTGATTCTTAGCAACGCGTAGTTGGCGGGACGTTCGAAGCGGCGTGCGTCGAGAAGGGTTTCGTACTTGAACTCCAGAAGCGGCGGCATCCCCCGCCGCTCATGCTCGATCATGTTGTCGGCACGCTCGCGTAGCGTGTCCATGAACAGGACCCAGCGCTCAAACAGGTCTTGAGGATACGTCGAGGCGGCAGCGGTCGGTCTTTCGACCTGCGCGACCTTCGGTTCTTCAGTTTTCGGGCCGCTTTGGTTGGCCGGTGAAGCGGCCGCTCCAGTCGCTACCGACTTGAGCTGCCATTTGGGGGATCCGGTCGTGGCCATCATGAACTCCGTTCAGCAAATAAGTTGAATAACGGGCCGAAGATCAGCGCGACGAACCAGCCGTAAAGCAGGGTTTCGGCGACGCCGAGGACGTAGTTTCCGAGGCTGATATTATCGACCCATGGCAGTAGCGGATTCCAGAGGCCGGTCATGCTCTGGCCCGGAAAGGCCAAGTCGAAGACCACGCAGATCGTGTAAGTGATTGCGAAGAAAATGCCGAGGCTCCAGCCCAGAGCCTGAATTGGGATATGCGCGGCGCGGGGCGTGTTGCTGATGCTGGTCATGTCAGGACCTCATTTTGTCAAGGCGCGCGTACAAAAGCGCTTCATAATCAAGACGCCCGAGACCCGGATACATTACACGTTTTTTGATTTCCTGGCTGCCGCGGATTACTTCGCGCATGACTCCGGAGACTGTTCGGCTTCGGAACGATCGGTATTGGTCATGGCGATACCGACAAGCGCAACAAGGATGCCCAAACTCGTCAAAAGTCCGATGGACTCTCCGAAAAAGATGCCGCCCATGGCAAGTCCGAAGCCAGGCACCAGGAAAGCGAAGGCGTTGGCGCGGCTAAGGTCGGTCGTTCGAAGAATCTCGCTCCACAGCCAATAGGCAAGCGATGTACCGAAGAGACTGATCGCGAGCAAAATAAGAACGAACTGCGGTGAGAACGTGACCGACATCGGTTCTTCGTAAAGAAACGCACCCACCGTGAGAGGGACCCCACCGATCAGCATCTGACTTCCCATCGCCAACAGGGTATCTGCACGCTCCGCCAGCGCGCGGATAAGGACGTTGCTGATCGTGATACCCAGGGCCGCCAGCAGGATGTAAGCGGCGCCGAGCCCAAACGCGCTCCCGGCAGGTGCCTGAAACTGTGGCGCGGCAATCAGCACGATGCCGATAAACCCCAAGGCGAGGCCCGCCTTGCCGCGCCCACTCAAACTCTCGCCCAAGACTGCGGTTGCAAGCGCCGCGGCCATTAGCGGCTGCGCGTTGGCCAGCACCGTGGCGAGTCCGGGCAAGATGAATTCCGAGGCCATGAACATGCCAAGAAATCCGAGCGACGTGGCCCCGAAACCGATGCCGACGATCGCGAGCCATACCCGCATGCCTCGCGGCCAGGGTCGGCCAAATATCATCCCGAGGGCCACGAGCGCCGATCCGGCGAGAAACGCCCGCAAGGAAGCGAAGGTCAGATGTGGGGCGTAGGCAAAACCCGCCACGATGAGAGGGAAGCAGACGGCCCACAGGAACATGACCAAGACGATCAGCGATGCTTTGCGGATGGTCATTCGGCCGCGACCCTGCCCTCTCTGCGCGCGTTCGACTTCACGGTATCCGCATTCCTGCCGCGGCTCAATTCGGGCAGCTGCCTTTTGGTGGATTCCATATAGTCCCGTGTCATGGGGACAGCGTCCAATCGGTGTGCAAGCTGGATCTGGAACACGACCAGAAAGTTATGGCGGAACCCTGCTTCGCAGGACGCGAGGTAGAATTCCCACATCCGACAGAAGCGTTCATCATATTGCGCGGCCGCCTCGGACCAGTGCGCCATGAAGCGGTCCCTCCAGGATTTCAGCGTTTCGGCATAGTGAAGGCGGAGCACTTCGATATCCGCGATTACGAGACCCGCCCGTTCAACCTCCGGGACGATTTCCGAAAGCGACGGAACATAGCCGCCGGGAAAGATGTACTTTGTTATCCAAGGGTCAGGCGCTCGCGGCGGGCGAGCACTCCCGATCGTATGCACTAGCGCGACACCGTCCGTATCGAGCAGGTTCGCGAGTGTGCCAAAATACTCGCCGTAATGCCGGACGCCGACATGCTCGACCATGCCGACCGATACGATCCGGTCGAAGCGGCCAGTCTGGTGGCGGTAGTCGCGCAGATCAAAGCGGACCCGGTCATTTAGCCCATCGGTCCGCGCCCGATCGGTGGCGTATTTCTGCTGAGCCACCGACAGCGTGACCCCGGTCACCTGCGCGTCGGACACATGGGCAAGATACATCCCCAAACCACCCCAGCCGGAAACGATGTCGAGCACCTTCTGTCCCGGCAGCACGCGCAGTTTGGCCGCGATGTGGCGCATCTTCTGAACCTGCGCGATCTCGAGACTCTCTTCGGAGGTCTCGAAATAGGCGCAGGAATACTGCCGCTCGGCGTCGAGAAAGAGGTCGTACAGATCGTCGCCCAGATCGTAGTGATGGGCGACATTCCGGCGCGACCGCGGGATAGGATTGTACATTGTGAACCGCCTGAGCGTCATCCTCAGCCGGTCGCGGAAACGCCATAGCCATGGCAAACGGACGTTCTGGTAATTCTCCAGACAAAGGGCGATCAGGCCGTAGAGATCGCCCTTTTCGACCGACAGTCCGCCTTCCATCCATGCTTCACCGAGAGCGAGGTCTGGACGGGTGACGATTCGGCGGAGCGTCGGCCAGTCGCGGATCGCGATGGAAATCGCAGAAGATCCCGTGCCATAACGCCTGGTCTCGCCATCGGGCAAACGAACTTCGAGCATTCCAGTGCGGATCAGCCTGTGCAGTGCGCGATCAAGATGCCACAGCGCCAACGGTGCACGGCGATCTGTCTTCGGAGCTCGAAGGATCTGATCGTGTTTCATGCATTTCCCCTATGCGCTGTGATCGCCATGGCTGCACCAGACGCAATCGCAATTCACGTGGCTGCAACTCGGGTCTTCCAGAGCCTTGCGATAGCGGCCACGGGCAATCGGCAGCGCCAGCAGCCTGAAGGTGGTCAGATCGTATGCACGGCGGAGCACGTCCCCCGCATCGCCAGTAGCCAACTTGCGGCTGGCGATGCGCATGCCGACCTCGCCACCCAGGCCGAACATCCAACGGTTGACGATGCCTGCCTCCAGCAAAGGTCCCAGTTCCGATTGCCAGCGCGCGGCGTAGTCCTGGCCTCCGAGCAGGCATTCAGCCGCAAGAACGCCCGAGCGGATCGCATGGCGTATCCCGAACCCAGCAAGCGCGTCCTGAAAGCCCGCATGCTCGCCGATCACCGGATGCACGCCCTGCATGGCGCTACGAGGCCATCGGTAGGCGCCATACCCGCCGAAGCTGCGGGCATTTCGCATCTCGAGACCGGCATAGGTACGAAAGAACTCCTCTGCCGCCCTTACATGACGCGCCTGGTCGCGAAAACCTGTGAACATGCAACTCGCCACCGTGCCCCGGCCGCCCTGAACCAGCAGATAGGCGTATCCGCCGGGCGCGACCTCGTGGCCAAGCGCCAGCCAGGCCCCGTCGGGCATGTCCGTCTCGAAAACATGCCCTGCGGCGATAACCCCGGCTTCGCGCGGCCCGGCGGCCAGGACGCCCGCGTCGGCGAACGTCTTCACCCGGTCGCCGAAACGAACCTCGACACCCGCGGCCAGGGCCTCGGCCAGAAGCGCGTTGTCAAGCGTGCCTTGACCCGGACCGCGCCGGAGCAGGTAGAAGAGCGGGCGCTTTCCCTGCACGGCATGCCGATGTCCGGACGGACCGAATACTGTGCCGCGGTCGAATGGATGATGGTCGAAATCGGCGGTGATCCCGGCGGCGGCCAGCTCCTCGAGAACGTCCAGTTCCTTGGTCCAGTTCTCGAGCCCCTGGAAATCGTCGTGGAACCTGTGGCCGACACAATCCTTCCACTCGCGTACAATCACCTGGCGACCGGCGCGCGCCAACACGATCGCGCAGGCAAGGCCAGCTGGTCCAGCTCCAACGACAACTATCTTGGTCGAATTCGTCATCACGGTTTCCGACGATCTTCAAGCGGTATTCCGAGTGCTGTTCTCAGTGCCGGCGCGGGCGCCTCGGGGTTTCTGCCGGAATGACTACGACGGCCTCGTTGACTGTGGGGCGATCACGCGGCAGGTCGATAGCGATAGCCGTGCGTGCGAGCAGTGCCGAAGCGAGGGCACCAGCGAGAATGAGAGCTGCGAGCATTTCCGTGTTCCTTTCCTAACGAACGCTGTTTGCGCAGTTCATAAGGAAAGACGCTCGCTCCGTGCTTTCGTTACATGCGTGCGGGGGCTCGCCGATGTCGGCTTTGTCTTTGCATCACGACCAGCCCCATCCGGGCCATTCAGAGTTGACCCCTTGGCGCGCCGTCCCTGCGTGTCTGAATGGCGTCTGGCAACCGTGCAACTGACACCGACCCGACGAGGGCACCGGCCATTTGGCGCCGGAACAGAAAAAGCACCGTTCTGGCCTCATGCGTGGTGAGTCCCAGGGCTTCCGCTGCAAACTGTAGAGTCCGACCTTCGACGTCTACCTTGAGAAACAACTCTCCAGACAGTGCGCCTACATCAGCTTGCACCGTGCGGCGGCATTCGCAGAACACATTTGAAACCAAGTCCGCAATCGCCTGTGCCTCTGCCGGTTTCCTATCCATGCGATCCTCCCGAGCGGTGCCGATAGGAAGACGCGGTTCAGCGCGCAGTGTTACAGACCAGCGTCACGCGGCGATGTCTTCGTCCTCGCAATCGGTCTCTTCGACTGGATGCTCGCACCCGGAAGGTGGGCAGAAGCAATCGTCAAAGCCAAGACGGCAACACGGGCCACAATGGGCCAGAAGTGCGTTACGCAGAGCGGCACGGGCGCGGTAAAGACGGACATTCAGCGTTCCGGGTTTCAGCCCCAGTTCCGCCGCCACCGCCGCACGGTCACCCTCTTCAATGTCGATCCGCCGAACCAGATCGGCATCGGTCGGCCGCAATTCGGTGACCAACCCTTTGACGCACTTACAGATCACGTCCATGTCTTCGACAGGGTCATCCGCGACCACAGAAGACTGGGCCTCCAGCGCGACAGCATCTTTCAGACGACTGGATCTGCCCGACTTGCGGTAATGGTCATTGAGCGCGGAGCGCAACACCGCATAGAGCCAGGCATCCATTCGATCCGCCTCGCGCAACTGATCTTTCCTCGCCAGTACGCGCATGCAGAATTCCTGCAGAACATCCTCCGCGTCAGCACGATTCCCAAGCCGCTTCATCAGGAAGCCGAGAAACGCGTTCCGGCTTGTTACAAGAGTCTGCGAGAGACCCGAAACGTCAGCGTGGTCGCAGATAAGACCTTGGCCAGCGGATTTACACATCGATATTGTCCTTCTTGACGCGGATGGTTGGCCACTCAAGCAAACAAGACAGGACATTCGCGTGCGCATTTGTTTCGCGCAATGATATAGATCAAGTGCAGGGTGCCAAGACCGGCAAGCAGACAGAAGAACGAGATATACGCGTAGCGCAGGAATAGGATGTCGACCACGACCACACCGACGATGGTCAGCGCGAACCAGCGCATGTGGTAGTAAGTCGACATCGCTGGCGGCGCTATAATCAGGAAGAGATAGATCACGTAAGTCATCCAGCGCGGCATCAGATAGTCGAGAATCATGGTGCCTTCGTAGGCCAGCGAATCCTGGTTCACCGTCACCTCAACCCAATCCGGATTGGCCAGATGCGGCACGTAGAGGGCCAGCCCGAACGCAAGACCGGCCACTGACATCGCAGCCATCCAGGGCCGACGCCGACTGTCGGGGGGCTCCAGCACCCAGGATGCGAGCGGGATCCAGAAGGGCCACATGAACCAAGTGAAGAAGATGAACCCCAGCGCGCCCAGAAGCGTGGTGGCCGGGTCGCCGGAGTTCACGCCCCACCAGACGTTTCCTTCCATGAACTGCTGCAGACCAGCGAAGACAGGCATCAGCGCCACCGGCAGATATCGGCGATTGATCGCCCAGGCCCGCGTGACGGCATAAGTTCCACCCACGACCAAAAAGGCGCTGGCTGCAAAGCTGACTTCCTGGGACAGGCACATGGATGTGATCTCGACGTTTACGTTTCTATGGTTGCCGGTACGATAGCTATCTTTCGGGAAACCGTCACCGCAGTTCCGGATCGGACCGCCTTGTGATCGGCTCGTTGGGCATTTCGTCCGGTCGTCAGGGTCCTGAGCGAACGGTTTTCCCGACCTTCCCTGCATGGATCACGAGTCCTTGATTCAACCGACCGATCCAGGCGCGCTTTCCGTGCGAAACCCGAGGGTCCGCTTTTATCGACGGGTCGTCAATTCGGGCCATCGCCCAATTCCGAGTGCCGCGTCGGTCTTCGCGATGGAAGCCGCTCCGTCCCTTACCGTGCCGACGAGAGCACGTATGGCGTCGATCGTTTCAGGGATCACAATGGCCTGATTGTCGACCATGTAGGCGTAGAAAAGCTCTTTTCCCTGAACCTTGAGCATATCGGCCCAAAGGGCAACTTCGTAGAGATTGTCATGTGGGCGGCCTAGGTCCGCCATGAGTTCCTTCACCGAGTTGAGTGCACTTAGCCCGGCACCGATGTCGATCAATGCGATCCGCGACGACGACGCGAAGGCCCGCAGAATCTCGTTCTTCTCGGCCGCGCGACTGAGTTGCACGGTCCAGTAGTGAAGGTGCGCCAGTGTTTCAGGCACCTTCACGGCCATCGTTACGACATCCAGTTCCGGGTCAACGCTCTGCGCATCCGGACCCTGGTGGCTGGGGATCTCTGCCTCGGGGACAAGCGTGTTCATGATGCCGCCAATATGACTTTCCCAAGGGTCTGTCGCGCGGCGAAGAAGTGTGCCGCGCGCCCGCTTCAGAAGTCCCGTCCGCTTGAGTGCACCCAGCGTGCGTACGATCGATGTCGTGTTGCACGAGACCACGCGCGTACCTTCCCGTCCGACCGCGGTAGCATAGCTAACGTCCGCAACGAAGGAATGGCCCGTGACCTCGTGCTTTTCGCCACCGTGGACGATGAACTTGATCCCTAGCTCGCGGTAACGCGGCACGTTCTGGGCCGCGACCCGTTTGGGCGTACAGTCGACGACGATATCCGATGCAGCAAGCAGGTCGTCGAGCACACCGGAGACATCGTGGCCGGCGTCGCGCATGCCCTTCGCCACTTCGTTGTTCGCGGCGAAGAGCCTGATACCTTTCGCCCCAATTACGCCGGCACGCCAATCGGTGGCAATGTCTGCGACGCCGGTAAGTTCCATGTCGTCCTGACGCATTGCAGCGTCCACGACGCGCTTCCCAATTACGCCATAGCCATTCACGGCAATCCTGATCTTTCTCGCTTCAGACATTGTTGTTTCCTTTCTCTGGTAACACCCTGCGTCTTTGAGGCGTTCAGGCTTCGGCGGTCGGCTGTCCGGCGGCAGCAGTGACCGGCTGCCCGGTCTGTTTGACGCCGTCCAAACGGGTGCGTTTCAGGAGCAGTGCGTTCACCGCCACGAGCGCCGAACTGCCCGACATCGCAATCGCTGCCACGGCGGGACTGACCACGAGCGGATAGAACACCCCGGCCGCCGCGGGAAACGCCACGACGTTGTAGGCCACCGCCCAGAACAGGTTCTGGCGCATCTTACGCAAGGTGGCGCGCGACAACTCGATCGCGCCGAGAACGTCGTGCGGGTCGCTTTTCATAAGCACCACATCGGCGCTTTCCATAGCAACGTCGGTGCCTGCACCGATGGCAAAACCGACATCGGCCTGCGTCAGCGCCGGAGCGTCGTTGACGCCGTCGCCGACCATGCCCACCCGCTTGCCCCGGGCCTGCAGTTCCTTGACCTTGTCGGCCTTCTGGCCCGGCAGCACATCCGCCAGGATAATGTCGATGCCCAGTTCCGCCGCGATGCGTTTGGCTGTACCCTCGTTGTCGCCGGTCAGCATCGCCACCTCGACGCCCCGTTCGCGCAACTTCGCAACCGTTGCCTTGGCACTGGGCCGCGGTGCGTCGGCGATGGCCACGAGGCCCAAAAGTCGCCCGCCACGGGCCACATGCACCACCGTGCGCCCCGCACCCTTCAGTTTGTCCGCCGCCTCCGAAAGTCCGGCGAGATCGATCTTCTGCTCATCCATCAGCCTGCGATTGCCAAGATAGACCCGTTTGCCTTCGATTTCGGCCTGCGCTCCCTTTCCCTCGATGTTGAGAAAGCCGCTGGTCGCGGGCAAGTCCAGCCCCCCTGCGCGTTCGATGATTGCCAGCGCCAGCGGGTGGTCGGACCCGCGCTCCACCGCCGCGGCCATCTGCAGGACAGTATCGGCATCCGTTCCTTCGGCTGACACCACGTCCACGACACGCGGCTGCCCCATGGTCAGCGTCCCGGTCTTGTCGAACACGATTACTTCGAGCTTGGTTGCCTCTTCAAGCGCAACTGCGTTCTTGAACAGGATGCCGTTTCGCGCCCCGATCCCGGTGCCGACCATCACCGCCATCGGTGTGGCGAGGCCAAGCGCGTCGGGACAGGCGATCACGAAGACCGTGATCGTCAGTGTGACGGCGAAGAGCAGCGGCGAGCCGATCCACCAGAACCAGACCGAAAAGGTCGCAAGCCCGATGATAACCGCGATCAGCACCAGCCATTGGGACGCCTTGTCGGCCAAAAGCTGCGACGGCGCCTTGGAGTTCTGTGCCTCCTGCACCAGCTTGACGATCTGCGCGAGTGCGGAATCCGAGCCGACCTTCGTCGCCTTGAAGCGGAAGCTGCCGGTCTTGTTGATCGTGGCGCCCACGACTTGGTCGCCGGGTTTCTTGTTGACCGGCATGGATTCGCCCGTGAGCATGGATTCGTCGACGACCGACTCGCCCTCGATCACCTCGCCATCGACGGGGATCTTGTTGCCCGGGCGGATGATGACTGTCTCACCGGCCAAAACCTCGGCGGTCGGCACCTCGGTCTCCCGTCCGTCCCGCAGGACCACGGCCATGGGCGGCGCCAGATCGAGCAGCGCACGGATCGCCTCGGAGGCACCCGCACGGGCTCGCATTTCCAGCCAATGGCCAAGCAGAATGAAGACGAGCAGAACCGCCACGGCCTCGTAGAATTGCACACCGGGGAAGAAGAAGGTCGATCCGACACTGAAGAAATATCCCGTGCCGACCGACAGGACCACAAGCACGGCCATGTTGAGAGTGCCGTTTTTCAACGCGCGCCAGGCGGCGACGAAAAACGGCCAGCTTGGCCAGACGATCGCGGCGCTGCCAAGGAAGAACAACCAAAGGTCCAGCCGTAGGCCGAAGGGAGGCGTCGGCGGCGTGAACATCCCACCCATCGGCGAATAGGTGAAGATCGGGATGGTGAAGAGCAACGCGACCCAGAAACGGTTACGCATATCCTTGACCATGGCCGCCATGTCGTGTCCGGCGCCATGAGCGGCATGGGGCTTGTGACCGGCAAGATCCTTATGGTCCATCTTGCAGATGTGGTCCGGAAGCTGCTCTCCGGCGCAATGAAAACCGCAGTTTTCGATCGTTCTGCGCAGGGTCTCCTCGTCCATCATGGTTTCGTCATATCGCACGGTCACACTCGGCGAGGCCGGGTTCGCTTCGGCTCGGTGAACGCCGTGAAGCACTGCCAGATGGCGTTCGACAGCGAGATGATCGAGTTCCTCGAACAGCCCGCGGACCTCGAGGGTCATAGTCTTCATTGTTAGCTCCTGTCTAATAATCCTTGCTGTCTAAAAAGACCGTCAATCGATAGACGCTACTCGGATTCGGCTGTTACACAGACAGGTGAAAACGGTGGCGAAACTTTGCTACGGGCATGGCCCATCAATCGGCAACACTGGCTATGGCGCGCGTCAGTCTTTCGGGAAGGTACGATGCCGCTAGGGCTCACGCAACATTTCGCTAAACTGCGGGCAAATTCTCAGAGGCAGAGCCAAACAATGACAAGTTGGACAGAACCACGCCAACAACATTGCAAGTCCTTTGCCCTTGTTCTTAGCGGCGGCGGAGCTAGGGGGCTGGCACATGTGGGTGTTCTCAGGGCGCTGGTCTCCAGAGGCTACGTCCCCAGCGCTATTGTAGGCGTATCGATGGGGGCGGTTGTCGCGGCCACCTATGCGCTCAACGACAACTGGTATGACGAATTGGTTGAGATGGACACCAGCGGGTTTCCGGCAACGCCCGACTTTCGTCTGCCAGGTTTGATTGCAAGGCTGAGGGGCCTCCGGATTGCGCTCCTTGCCGCGAGGGACATGTATTTCGGCTGGGGCTTTGGCGCACGCACCGAGACTTGGGGTCGTGGTGTCCTGTCAAGCCTGACGAAGGGAAAAAATCTGGAGGATGGCCGCGTTCCGGTATTCGTTTGTGCAACGGACATGCTGTCAGGCAAACGCGTGATATTCAGCAAAGGTCATGCGACGGATTATGTCTACTCCAGTGCGGCGCTGGCTGGAGTGCTACCCCCCCTTTTCAAAGGTCCTCATGTGCTAATGGACGGAGCGTATGCCGATATTGCCCTCGTAGACGCCGCAAGGAACACTGGGGTCGAAGTTGTGATCGCCGTCGACCCCAGCCAGCCCGAAAACACTACTGGTCCGAAGAACGGCCTGCAGGCGATGCTGCGTTCTATTGAAGTCTGCCAGTACGAACACGCAAGGCTGCGTTTCGCGCAGGCGGATCTAGTTATCCGGCCCGCATTCTCGCAGACGATCGGCACTCTGGAATTCCGGTTGAAGCGTCATTGCATTGCTCAAGGTGCCGTGGCCACCCGACGCGTCTACGATGAAATCGGGTCGCTCCTCTGAGTGCGGGCCACCAATGCCGGTCGGTTGCAGCTGCACTTGCCGGGCTCCTTTCGATCGTTTTCGCTGTTGCTCAAGGCCACCTGACTATCCAGTCGCCAAGGCAATCCATTGCGGTAGTAGCATCTCGGATTTGTATCAGTCACACTGTTGCCTGTGCTAACATGCCCCGGTAATCTGCCGGCCATCGGAGATCCCGAAACGATTGGGCCCCGCATTGCGCTTTGCTTCATTTTTGTGCATTTTTGATCGGTTCCATAACAGATGCCATTGTCATGGTGCGCGGCGTAAAATCCGCCTTCCGGGCGTCCAATCTCGCGGTCCATGCGACACTCTGGGCGGCGATCTGCCTCTGTTCTGAGTGGCTCATCGAACGTACGATGCCGGATAACCAGCCCCGATGATAGTCAATTCGGCTGGATTTGATCCGATTTCGGATCGGGCAATCGATCCTTTCGAGTTGGCAGAGCTTTTTTTGAGCACAGCCGGCGCTCCGGCATAGAGTCCTGGCTCATAGTTCCCTTTCGTATGACCGAATTGGCACCAATGACCGTACGAGGCGTAAGTTCAGCGACGGCGAAGATACGAACACCAGAAACGATCATGTCGCGGTGCATGGGACAGTATTTCATCGCATGCGGACCCGCCACAAGATCGAAATCGAAACGTTCTCGCCAAGCTCGATCTGCTCCCAAAAGGTCACACACACACCAGTTTCGAACACCATAATGTCCCCGCGAGTTTTACCAGACGTTTTGCCCACAGATATCGAAGAGCGATGCCGAACTTCCAAGGTACAAGTTCGAGCACCGGCCATGTTGCCGCGAATATGTATCGAGGCAGCACCCCCGCAGGCGACCTGTCAGGATGATGACAGGTCTGGCCTTCTTGAAAACATCTCTGCCAGCCATCCTTCCTCCATAGCTGTTTGCCGGACGCTTCGCGGGCGCCCGGCGAACCTGCGAACGCGCTATGCGGTTTAATTCAACTCGACGACCATCAACTTGCCATTGATACGGTCCGCGACGAATTCAATCGATTGCCCCTCGTTCAAATTCGCGAGCATCGCTTCATCGGCTAGATAGAAAACCATGGTCATCGCTGGCATATCGAGATTCTTCAGTTCCTCGTGGATGATCGTAATTTTCTTGCTCTTCATGTCGAGCTTCTTAACGGTGCCCTTGGTGTATTCGGTCGCCATGGCGGCATTGGCGACCAACGCGATGCAAGCGACCGTGAATGCGATAACGAGTTTTTTCATGGGTCTGTTCCTTAGTCGTTTGTGTGCTGTTAATTGGAGAGTCAGTGTGCGGCGACCGTGATCGCGCCTTTCATCCCGGCTTCGTAGTGTCCAGGAACAAGGCATCCGAATTCGAACTCGCCTGCGTTCGTGAATTTCCAGATGACCTCGCCATCACCTTTCTCGGCCAAGCGAATGGCATTTGGATCGTCGTGCTCCATCTCAGGGAACTTCTCCATCAAGGCCTTGTGCTCCATCATCTTTTCATGATGATCGAGTACAAATTCGTGTTCGATTTCTCCGGCGTTTTTCACGACGAACTTTATGGTTTCACCTTCCTTGACGGACAGCGATGCCGGTTCGAAGACCATGGAGCCATCGTCTTTCTCGACCATCGCAATTTCGATGGTGCGGTTCACCTCGGTTGCTTTGCCAGCTTCCCCGACAGTCATCGCAACTTGCCCGTGACCGCCCGAATGGGTGCCACCTGCCAAGGCTGCGGTGCTGTTGAGCGCTATTGCGCATGCCAATAGTGCCAATCTCATTTCAGTCTTCTCCAACCTGGCTGAGTTATCTGTTCAGCCCTTTTTCATCTGGTGAGCACCATGCCCGCCAGTAACGCCCTCCGGCACAGGGGACACCTGCGTCGAAGAATTCACGTTGGTCGCAAATTCGGGAAGCTCTCCGGTCCACTCATAAGCCTGAGTGCCCGGAGGGTTTTCATACCAACCAGGATCGGCGTAATCGCCGGCGGAAATGCCTTCGCGCACTTTGACAACCGAGAACATGCCACCCATCTCAATAGGGCCGTGTGGCCCCCACCCGGTCATCATCGGGACTGTGTTCTCTGGAATTTCCATGGACATCTCGCCCATGTCGGCCATGCCCGCGGTTCCCATCGGCATATATTCCGGCTGCAACCGCCGGATTTGTCTTGTGACCTGCGACTTGTCCACGCCAATGAAGGTCGGCACATCGTGTCCCATTGCATTCATGGTGTGGTGAGATTTGTGGCAATGAATCGCCCAGTCTCCCTCATGCACTGCATCGAATTCGTAGGCCCGCATGGCTCCAACCGGAATATCGATTGACACTTCCGGCCAGCGCGCTTCCGGCCGTACCCAACCGCCATCAGTGCAGGTCACTTCAAAGTCATATCCATGCATGTGGATCGGATGGTTCGTCATAGTGAGGTTGCCGACCCGGACACGCACACGGTCGTTCTGCGCCACCACGAGGGGATCGATGCCCGGAAATACCCGACTGTTCCAGCACCACAGATTGAAGTCGGTCATTGTCATGATCTTCGGCACATAGGAGCCGGGATCGATGTCGAATGCGTTGAGCAGGAAGCAGAAATCTCGATCCACCCGCATGAACTGGGGATCCTTGGGGTGAACCACGAAAAAGCCCATCATGCCCATGGCCATCTGGACCATCTCATCAGAGTGCGGGTGGTACATGAAAGTGCCGGACTTTTTCAGCTCGAACTCATAAACGAAGGTTTTTCCCGGCTTGATGTGTTCCTGTGAAAGACCGCCTACCCCGTCCATGCCTGACGGCAGGATTTGACCGTGCCAGTGGATGGTTGTGTGCTCCGGCAACTTGTTCGTTACAAAAATGCGAACGCGATCGCCTTCCACTGCCTCGATGGTCGGTCCCGGTGACTGGCCGTTATAGCCCCAGAGATAGGCCGTCATACCTTCCGCCATTTCACGTTCCACAGGCTCGGCAACGAGATGGAATTCCTTCACGCCGTTGTTCATGCGGAAAGGCAGCGTCCAGCTGTTCAACGTGACCACAGGATTGTAGTCCGGGCCTGCGGTAGGACTGAGTGGATTCTGCGTTGCAACCGTATTCATCACCGCAGCTTCCGGCAGCCCCATGTTCGATGTCTTGGCCCAGGCCTGCGCTGAAACGAGAGCCGCACCTGCAGCACCCATGCCGAGCATTTGTCGTCTGTTCATCATGATCTGGTCCTTTCCGGTCAATGCGGGCTACTGCCGGCCTCAGCCATGGCGGGCGCGGTATCACTGCTACCGCCACCTCCGAAACCGGGCCCGTAAATCGCTGCGTTCAGGTCTGCATCCGCCAACCAGAAGTCGCGTTTGGCGTTGACTGACATCAACAGTGTGCTGATCTTGGCCCGGGTATCTGCGAGCAATTCAAACGTGTTGGTGATCATCCCGTTGTAGGTGAGCAGGCTCTCGTCTTCGATCTTCTCGCGAAGGGGTAAGACGTTACGCCTGTAGTGACGTCCGATTTCATGACGCGCGCGATAGTTCTTGAAGGCTGACCGCGTTTCCGAACGAATGTTGACCGCCTTTTCGGCAAGCAAGTTCGCGCCCCGCAAATAAGTGAGTTCGGCTTTTCGGAGGCGGGCTTTGCCGGTGTCGTAAATCGGGATGGCGAACTCGACTTCGAGTTGCGGTGTGACCACAACTTTTCCGGACTTGGATGCCTCCAGTTCGCCCGAGACCAGCTCATACTCTGTCTCGATTTCCTGTTCGGCTTCCATGCCGGTAAAGAGTTCAAGGTCCGTCACATACCGAGTAGCCTCTGTCAGCCCGAAAGCCTTGGCCGCCAGTTCCAATTCCAGGCGTGCGATTTGCAAATCAACTCGATTTCGAAGTGCCTCCGCTTCAATGGCAGAACCGGTTTTCAGTTCTTGCGGCAATTGCGGAAGTCTGTCGGGCACGAAATAGTCGACTTCCGCCCCCCACAATCCCATGAGCCGGGTCAGCTCTTCCTTCGCAAGTTCAGCGTTGAGTCGTGCTTCGGCCAGTTGTCCGGTCAATTCTGCGTAGAATGCGTGCTCACGCGCCTGTCCCGCCTTTGGCAATGCGCCAGACTCGCCAAGCTTCTTGGCGAGTTCCGAGGCCGCGTCCGCTGCGATCTGGCCCTGCTTGAGATAGGCAACCGTTTCGAAAGCTGAAACCGCCCTGATCCAGGCCCTTCGGGTATCGGCAGCCAGACCAAGTGAATCTTCGACTGCCTTGAGCTGGGTCTGTTCGAAACGGATTCTTGCAAGATCCACACGCCGTTCGCGGGTCATCATGGCCTGAAGATTGGTGGCCACCATGCTTTCAAGCGCCCTGAAGAGGATCACCTCTGGCGCGCCAATCCCGAAAATCCCGATCGAAACTTTCGGATTTTCCGGTAGCATTTGCTGCCAGACGTCGGCGGCGTTGATACCGATATCCGCGTAGGCCGCCTGCAGGCCCTTATTATTCAAGAGGGCGACCTGAACTGCCGTATCAGCGCTGATCGTCTTCCTGTGCACGAGGGCATGGACGTCAGCTGCAAGCGTGCGATTTTCCTGCTGCGACTGGGCCCAGACCGTGCGTTTTCCCGTTGCCAAGGCGGTTCTTGCGGAAACAGTCTGGAAGACCGCTACCGGATTCTTATACGGCGTGGTCTGATCTGCCAGCTCGGCCGACGATACGCACCCGGAAAGGACAAGCGGGGTCAAGCACGCCAGGAACATTTTTCCGCCGCCGGTCATGAAGCACCGCCTGTAGCCGGTGCCCGACCCTGGTTCAGCGAACGCCACGGTTTGGGATCAACAGGTTGTCGATGGGTGTATTCCGTCACGACCGGACGTGCGCCTGCGTTGCGTATCGATACAGTTGGATTGGCGGCACTGGTCAACGTCGACATGTCTGCAAGGATGTCAGTCTGCGCGGTTTGGCATGCGGCCAGAACCAGTGGCAAAGCCACCGGCGACAATTTTTTCAACATTTTGGGATTTCCCGAAGATACTAATCATCTGCGGCGGGCAAGGCCCACCAATTCAGGGATCGATCTTACGCTTCGGGGGGCCTGTAAAGGCCTTCGGGTTGCATACCGTCGGCCGCGCTAACGCTCCAAGACGAGATCACCGGGACACGCAATCGCGAGGCAAGCGAAAAGCCACTTTCCGGTACGCCGAAACTATAACAAGCAGCGATACAACAGTCTGCCACGTGATCCATTTCGGCTGTCGCACTATCGGAACTCAGGCAATTCGTTCCATTCTCGCCCAACAGGGAGTGGGAATAAGTCTTCTCCGCCATTCCATGAGCGTGTTCACTTGTCGGCAGAGACGACTGGTATTTTCCCTTCATGCTCCCCGCATGAGATCCAAGAACGGAGGAAAACAAGATCCCCAAAATCAGCAGAAGATGTAAAACTGATCGCAAGCCGGTCGACTCAACAACGATGACGGGGTTCTTATATACCCTGCGTCTCAGAGGGCAAATCACAAAAGCGTTGTCCGTTCGCAGTGAAAGCTTAGCAAAATTCGGGCCTTAACCATTCACTGCGTCCGAGGGTGTGGTGCCAATTAATATCAGTGTGGGTCGCGTCCAGGCAGGAGGCTGGACTGCATTGGAGACAAGCACTTTTTTCACTGGCCGAGAGTCCGCTCACGGCATTTCCAGCAACGTTATCAACTCGCACCGGCCCGACATGGCGAGGGGCTCAGACGACTGTATCGGCAGGACGCGCGGCGCGATCAGATGCTTGGGTGGAGCGTGCCGCAGATTAACCAAGCGCTCACCAAGAACGATCTGGCGTGAGGGCCCATCCGTCAAGGCTGCTCGCGCTGGCCCAGAATCCCGGCGCTCACACAGTGATTTGACATTGTCAGTTATTTTTCTGTATATTTCTGACATGGAAATTCGCCATGAGTGATGGACCGCATAGAAGCCTGCCAATGCTGCGGCGCTGGAGGGACGTTGCCGAAAGGGCCGCCAAGTCGGTTTTTTCGGCCGACGACGTATGCGAAGCCGTCACCCATGCATTGCGCAGGGACGCACATGGGCTTCCGGTAGAAGCAGTTCGCGAGGTGCTGGGCGCTGGAAGTCAGGGCTATCTTTTCGCCGAACACCGGCTGGCGGAAATAGAAGCGCTCAGATCGGGCTGCCGCGGTTCCGCTTTGGGGAACGCCTTTATCGACTGCGCGATCGAGGCCGCTGGCGATGGACTGCTCGGGGATGCCGCCTGCCGGGCGGCGTTGACGAACGCGCTTGAGCAGCACACCCGTGATCACTTTCGCGGCGTGGAAGAACACTACCTGCGCGAAGCCAGTGCGCGAAGCGCTCGCTTCGTTCGTGACCGCCTTGATGCGACCCGCAGCGGTTTTGCTTTCAGTGAGCTCGCGCGCGATCTGGCTTTGCCCGGCGCAGGGCGCAAGCCCGCCTCGCGCCTGCCCAGGCATACCGGACTCGACGAGGGGCCACCCTTATGAGTTCCGGCCCCACTCAATTTAGGATTCCTGAAAGGTCTATCGAAGTCGTCGAAAGCGGGGGCACTGCGTCCTCCGGTTGGGTTCCCTTCGATCTCGGGCGTGATTTCGAGTTTTCTACCGAAGCCCTTGAGACCTATGCTTTCGCAAGCTGGGAGCCCGTCATCTATGACGCCATGGTCGTCGCGGCGGCGATCGAGTATGGCGACAGGATATTGAAGCGGCCCCCGCGCGGATGGGCGCGCCGGATTGCGCTGCGTATTCCTATCCATGACCCCGATCGGTGGAATGACAGCGAGCTGTCGGAGGCCTTGCTTGATGCTGCGGGCTTCCTGACCGGCGATTACTGGTCGGTCGAGTTTGTCGCGCGCGCCAAGGCGGCGCCGTCCCCGCACAGTGACTACCTGAATCTGCCCGTGCCGACCGAAGCGGTTCTGGCATTTAGCGACGGCATGGATTCGCGCGCCGCAGCCGGACTGATCGGTTCGGGGCTGGGGCCAAAGCTCGTGCGCGTCCGCGTGGGCAGCAACGAAATCGGTCGGCCGGACAAGAAGAACCGGCGCGAGCCCTTCACCATGGTTCCCTATGACGTTCCCTGCAATATGCCGAACAGGGAAGCCAGCGCGAGAAGCCGCGGGTTCAAGTTTGCTCTGATAAGCGGCATCGCCGCGTATCTGTCCGGCGCGGGCGAAATCGTCATCCCCGAAAGCGGACAGGGCGCCATCGGCCCTGCCATCGCTCCCGTCGTTCATGCCTATCCGGACTACCGGAATCATCCGCGGCTTACGCAAAGGATGGAGCGGCTGCTCAAGGCGCTTTTCGGGAAGGAAATACGCTACGTGTTCCCGCGGTTGTGGCACACGAAAGGGGAAACCTTGCGGTCGTTCGCGGCTCTTCCCGAGGGAAGCGACTGGTATGCGACGCGGTCGTGCTGGAGAAGCAACCGCTGGAGTTCGGTCAACGGCAAGAGGCGTCAATGCGGGGTTTGTGCGGCCTGTATGCTGCGGCGGCTAAGCGTCCACGCGGCCGGTCTCACCGAGGCAGATGACGCCTATGTCTGCACTGATTTGACGGCTGCCAGTCTGAACGAAGCCGTCGACCGCGACTTTACAAGGATGACTCCCGCCTACCGCCAGTATGCGATTGCGGGTGTCCTGCACATGGATCATTTGGCCGACCTGGCGTCCAAAGACGGCCTCCCCGTCGTTCGCCGCCATGCCGCCTTGCTCGGGCCGGCACTCGGGCTGGGCAAAGAGCAAACTGAGGAATCTCTGACGCGGATGCTGTCGGAACATGCCGGTGAATGGAAGGAGTTCGTTCGTTCGATGGGAAGTAGTTCTTTTGTCAGGCAGTGGGTACGGGCAGGCCTATGAGCGCAATCATTGAAAGCCTGCCGGACAGTGAAATTGGTGAGCGGCTGCGCATCGCGCGGGAGGCCGCCGGGCTAACGCAGGCTGTCGCTGCCGAAAAAATCGATGTTGCGCGCACGACGATCGTTGCCATCGAACGGGGACAGCGCCGCATCAAGACGAACGAGCTGCAAGGGCTCTGTTCGCTTTACGGAACTTCCGCGAACGCGATCCTCCGGCAGGAAGCCGTCCATCTGGACATGGTGCCAAGGTTCCGCAAGCTTGCCCAAAGCGCGGACGACGCTGCCGAGCGGGCGGCCTGCCTTCTCAACGATCTGGTCAGCGCCGAAGTCGAACTGGAAAACGCGCTCGGTATCAAGCGTGCGCGAAACTACCCTCCCGAACGGCCAATCTTGCCCGGCGATGTCCGGCAGCAGGCGGAGCAGGACGCCCAAGAACTTCGCGACTGGATGGGGCTCGGGGCGGGGTCGGTTCTCGATATTGTATCGCTGCTCGATCTACAGCTCGGCATAAGGGTCTATGTCCGGCCTCTGGACGGGAAGATTTCGGGGCTGTTCGCCTATGACGAAGCAGTGGGCGCGTGCATGTTGCTCAATGCCGCTCATCCGGTCGGCCGCATCGTTCAAACCGGCGCTCACGAACTCGGTCATTTCAACTCGGCAAGACGGCAACCGGAGGTCCTGACGGAAGGCGAACTACCGCACTCCCGCGAGGAGCGCTATGCCGATCATTTCGGACGCTGCTTCGTCACTCCCGCACGGGCGGTGAGACAACGCTTTGCCGAAATCACTGCGGGACAAAGCCATCTCACTCGCCGCCACATAATTCTTCTGGCAAGCGCCTTCGGGGTCGCCCGCGAGGCCATTGTTCGCAGGCTTGAAGAACTGGGGCTTGCCAAGCGCGGTACGTGGGACTGGTTCCAGGCCAATGGCGGGATCACTGACGAGCAGGCGCGTCAGGTGTTGGGGGAACTGCCTGTCCGTGGCAGCAGCCTCGTAGAAGCACAGGGGGCGGTGCCGCCGCGGCTGGCGCTGCTCGCGCGCGAAGCGTGGAAGCGCGGCTTCTATAGCGAAGGGCAGCTGGCGCGGCTTCTTAAGCTCGATCGCCATGAAATGCGGGAGCTGCTGGACGGAGCCGAAAACGAGGAAAGCGAGGCCAATGAGCTTGTCAAGCTTCCTTACTAAGGCCCCGCGAACGATCGTGATTGATGCAAGCGTTGTCATAAATCTCAACGCGACGGATTGTGCCGCCGAGATACTGGGGGCCGTTCCGTCCCCATTTGCCGTCACGGACAATGTTCGTGCCGAACTGCGGTTCGGTTCGCGTAACGGCCACAATGACGAGGAACGGTTGAAGGCGCTTGTAGATGTCGGAGCGATCGGCGGCGCAGCCCTCGACGCAGCGGGGCTTGCGATCTACGAGGCCCTGATCAGCGGCTCCGCAGCAATGACGCTTGATGACGGAGAGGCGGCGACGATCGCCTGTGCCGTCCAGATGAATGGAATAGCGATGATCGACGAACGCAAGGCCCGGAAAATCTGCGCTTCGCGCTTCGGGTCTTTGCCGGTCGTTTCCACGGCAGAGCTGCTGACGGACGGCTTCACTGAAGCGGCGCTCGGACGCCAAAGACAGATCGAAGCGATCATTGCTGCCTTGCAGGGCGCGCGCATGCGGGTTCCGCCCGAGCATATCGAAAAAGTCGTCGGGCTAATCGGCGCATCAAACGCCGCCTCCTGCCTTAGCTTGCCGCGCACGGCGCGGGCGGCCTCGTAAGGTAACGGAGAACGCTTGCAGCACCGTAGCCATCTTTGATTCCAAATCGCCTAGGCCAGGGCTCGGTGAAGAGGGGTCAACGATAACAACGCGCCCCCTACACCTGAGGTTTAGGCCGATTCGTCTTCATAATACATTGAGTCGTCGACGCTCCCGCCCGTCTCGAAGTCCGGCTCTTGATACGCGATGCGGGCCGCAATCCGATACATCGTCATGATGCTAGTGAAGTTGATCTTGTCTCCGTGGAACGCCCGATCCTGGTCCTGCTCTCCGTTCAACGAACCAGTGAGCGTAGCAACAAAGGCGTCATCCGTGACGTCGACCGCGACTTCATCGATATAGAGCTCATCGAAATAGGCGTTCGTCGAAGCAATCTCTCCGGACAGCGCATCCTCGATGAGCATCGGATTCTCCATGACATAGGAGTTAATCTCGTCGCTGAGGTCTCTAGCGTGCCAGACCTTGCCGGAGAAATAACCCCCGTTGACCAAGTATTCGGTGATTTCCCTCGCCAGGTCGTCGACCGGTTGGAGATCGGCAGGGAGCTGATTGAGCTCTTCTCGCCGTCGATCCATCAGGGCGAGGTCGGGAATAAGAACCGTTGCTGCCTCGATGGCTTCGACTGGATATTCGGTTTCGGCTTGAAGCGCCGCCGCGGTCCCATAGCCGAAATAGGCAGCGACGAGTTCATGGGCATGGCCGGATTTCAGTTTGGATCCGGTCAGGTTGCGATAGGTCTCGCGCAGACGGTCTGCGCATTCTTTTTGGATAGACATGACAATCCATTTCTCACCGGCGTCTGTGAGGGGTGGTCGCAAGCGCTTCATGAACACCCTGCGCCGGCTGAATGGTTGCCGTTCAGGTTTTCAAATCGAATTCACGCCGCCTTTTGGGTCGCTTGCAGCCCTGGCGATCGGCTCCGAGTCGGCATTATAGGCCATAGCGAGGCGGTTCACAATCTGAGGAAGTCCTGGAGCAGACGACGACACGTTTTCGATGCTTTTGTCAGGTTGCGCGAGACACCATATCGGGTTGTTTTCGATGGCTACTGACCAAACTTTGTATAGAAACTTTGGTCGTTTCGGATGCTCGGCATTGCTACTGACCAGAATTCGTATATAATCTTTGGTCATTAAACGAGGCTTCGAATGCCAGATCCGACGTCCGATACACTCAATCGCGTTTATGCGCGTATCACGGCAGGCGCTCCCGGCGGGGTCTGGTCGCGGGCCGATTTCTTGGACATCGCCAGCCCGAACGGGGTCGAGAAGGCCCTGCAGAGGCTTGCCAAGCGTGGCGACATCAGACGTCCGTGCCGTGGCCTTTATGACAAACCGACCACAAGCAAACTAACCGGCAAGATGGTGTTCCCTGCGATCGCATCATTTGTCGATGCGATCGCGCGGCGTGACAAGCTGCGAGTGCTCGTCGACGGAATGACGGCTGCCAATGATCTGGGGCTGACAACGGCAGTGCCAGCCCGCAGCACGATTTACGCTGACACTTATCCGAGGACGATCGAGATTGTCGCCAACACCGGCGATCCGAACGCCAAAGAACCTGTCATCTACAAGCTCGACTTCAAGCGGATCTCCGCCAAGACAGCGTTTTGGGCCGGCCGGCCAGCCATGCGCGTCGTCCAGGCTCTGTCATGGTTTCGCGACGATCGCGCGAGCCTGGATGCGGCCGTCAACGGGATTGTCCGACGGCTCTCAAGCGCTCCGGAGCGCGAAGCAATTGTCCAAGACCTAAACCAGAATATCCAAGCTGTTCCCGCCTGGATGTATCCGGTAATCGAAAAAATCACGCGAACACTGTCGGCCGACGAAGGTTCGGATGACGCATCGCAGCCATCAGATACGACGAGGGCACATGCAGAAAGCCTTCGCTGAAATCCTTGGCTCGAGTACCGATGAACGCCAGGCCCTTTATTCGGCGGTCGCGGCCAACGCAGCGGCCTCTGCCTCGCAACATGCCGGTTCTGGTAGAGCCGCCGGCGAACCCTAAGGACGATGATACGCTAATTTGAGAACTGGCCTCACAGAGCGTCGAGCTATCCGATACCAAGTCGAGCTTGCCGTAAATGAGATTGCGTTTCCGAAGATGCTGACGAATGCAGCGTCATCGCACTTACGAAATCCTCGGGCGCTTTTAGATATCGTTCAAGCTTTTCTTCCCGCATAAGGGAAACGAATAGCGCGCACGATTTTGCCTGACAGTTGATGGATTTTGCCGGATTGAACTCGATGTCGGTGTACCCGGCGTACCGGAACTCCCCGTCTATTCGGTTCTTCAGCCATACGCGATGCGGGAAAATCGCTGTCAGGTACAGCCAGTCATAGAAGACGGTCGGCGGCGTCAACGGGAACTCGAAACCGTCAAACCGGAATCCGACTAGCGGACCAGACTCCCGAAGTCGCGGGTCTCGCTTGGCCACCTTGGGTTCGGCACCGTACAGATCCGTGTATGGACCACCCCGCTCGAATATTTTGCTTCCCTGAAATGCACATTCTAAGGGCATGTCAGTCGATCCGAGCTCGATGCGGAGGTGAAAGGCGCTGAGGTGACGGCCCGCGACTTCGTCCGATTTGCTCGATATCTCCAGGAGTGGCGAATAGCCCGCGCGCTCGGCGGCTTCGTGAAGCGAACGGATGTTCTTCTTTTTCTGAACGTCGGCAAAGCCTCCCGCCCACTGGATATCGAAATCCATGCGCTTCACGTACCCGTCTGCCTCGAGCGCAGGGACGAAGATCGGTCTTTCAGCCATTGGGTATGTTCCGTATGAGCTCCAGTGGGATGGGATTAGGCACCAATACCTCGTACTTTTCGGCCTGCTTCAAGCGTTGCTGGACCCCCGGATCCGACCAGTCTGTCCGAGTGTACAACACTTGGAAGTCGATCAATGCATCCGCCTCACCTATCGGCACCGACTCGACGCCGCTCTTATTGGCAACGTCGTCGGTGAATCGAACGCCATCGTACTGCATGACCGACGGGTGGATCTGCAGGAAGATCGAGTCGACAATCCGGCTGTCCTGCCGAGCCGCAAATTCCATGGGATGATTGTTTCGAAAGCAGAGGTGCACGTAATTGCCCATGCCTTTCCAGGCATCGGCGTCGCGGCTCCATTCGTTGCCCCCGGGCGCAGGAACCTCGACTCCCTTCTCCAAAAGCTGCGACAGTGGGAAGAGGCCGCCCATTTCCCGGATCAGCGGCAGATTCCTTCTGTCCGTGAAATGATAGAGGAGCGGTATTCTAGCTATTGAATCGATTGCAACCATAACCGTGCGAAAGCCTGATTTTCCGGTGAAGCGCAATACTAGCAGTATATTCATCTGACAAACAGAGATGCATCAGCGGATTTCCGGAAGCGGGTGATCGTCAGAGACTCAGCAATCAAAGAGGCTTTCAAGATCGACATGGCGGCAGCAACTACTTTTACTTTACTAACGCCGTACCGAATGCCGCCTTTCGCAGAAAGCACAACCTGTTATGGTGGAGGTGTTGAGGAGGAACGCATTGGACGAGCCGGAAGACAATTCAACGGCAGAGGAGCCACCGGCAAAGGTGAAATCGGTTGCCGCCAAAATCCTTGAAGAGTTCTTCGATACTCTCGAAAAGGATGAAGGCACCACCGAGCCGGCGAAGCGGCTGCGCAAAGTCGTGCTCGACGACGGTGTGTTCGCTGAGCCTGCCATCCGGGCCGCCCTGTTTCCGGACGCGTCATGATCCGGATCGATAAAATCACGATCAAGGAATTTCGCGGTATCCGCGATCTCACTCTGGATCTCAAGGGCGAAAACTTTGCCGCATGCGGTCCGAACGGCACCGGAAAGAGCGGGATCGTTGACGCGATCGAGTTTGCCTTGACGGGCAACATCTCTCGGCTTGCCGGCGCGGGCACAGGCGGTTTGTCGGTCAAGGCACACGGCCCTCACGTGGATAGTCGCAACAAGCCGGAAGCTGCCTCTGTTACGTTGGATGTGATCATTCCCGCGCTCGGAAACAAGAAAGCCAGAGTCATTCGGACGGTGAAGTCCGCCGGCGCGCCGACCATCACGCCACCGGACAAGGACGTTGTCGACGCTCTGGAGACGGTCAACCTGCATCCGGAGTTCGTTTTGTCGCGCCGGGAGCTCATCCGGTATGTCCTGTCGGAGCCAGGCCAGCGCTCAAAGGAGGTCCAGGCGCTTTTGCGATTGGACGACATCGAAAAGCTACGCGGCGTGTTGCAGAAGATCGCCAACACTTGCAGCCGAGCTTTGCCAGGATTGGAGAGGACCGAATCGGACGCGATAAACAATCTGCTGGCCGTTCTGGACACGCCACAACTCACCAAGAAATCGGTGCTCGAAGCCGCCAACCCGAGACGAGAGCTACTTGGCCTCACGCCTTTGACCGACCTGGAAGCCAATACCTCGGTCAAAGATGGGCTTACAACGACCGCAGCCAGTGCGCCCGGACGCGTACCAAAGGGTCAGGCAGGAAAGGACCTCGAGACGCTGAGTGAGGCACTTGAAGCACTGAAATCCGATGCCTTTAAGGCCGCTTGCAAAGCAGCGGACGATAGCGCTGCAGAGCTTGGCAAGGATGCCGATAGCCTGGATGGCCTGTCGCGGGAGGCATTGCTGAAATCCGCATTGGAGCTCTATGACGGGAAAGTCTGCCCGGTATGCGACACGGCTTTCGAGCCTGATGTGTTTGAAGCGCACCTCGCCGAAAAGCTCTCTCATCTTGAAGACGTTAGCAAACGGCGAGCGGCACTTGAGACTGAGTTGAAGCCAATCCTCGATCAAATGCACACAGCCGGCTCTGCGATAACAACGATGATCGATCACGCCGCGCTCTTCTCGCCGAAGATCGAAGTTACGGCGCTGGACGAATTCAGGACGGTATTGCGCGGCCGATATCAGCAGGTCCAGAAGCTCCTTCCCCTCAGCGACACCCGCGACGTGCTCGCCGCCGCAACTACGGTCCCGGATCTGCGATCGGATCTGGACACACTGCAAACCGCGATCGCGGCGATTCCGGAGCCCACGAAGCAGGATGCCGCTCGCGAGTTTCTGATTCTGGCGGACGAGCGTCTCGGACACTATCGCGCTGCACGGCTGGCGCATATCGCCGGAAAAGAACAGGCCGAGCGTGCAGCGTCGGTTTTGAAAACCTACGGAACAGTCACGACGGCAGCGCTGGAAAAGATCTACAAGGACGTTGAGACAGCTTTTGCCAACTACTATCGCAAGATCAATGAGGATGACGAAAACGCGTTCACCGCAAAGCTGATGCCATCAATCGGCAAGCTCGGGTTTGACGTCGATTTCTACGGACGAGGCCACTTCCCACCCGGGGCATATCATAGCGAAGGTCACCAGGATGGAATGGGGCTTTGCCTGTATCTCGCTCTCATGAACCATCTGTTGGCCAAGCGTTTCACATTTTCTGTCCTCGATGACGTCCTCATGTCTGTTGACGCCGGCCATCGGCGCCAGGTGTGTGCGCTTCTAAGGGAGGTGTTCCCGGACACGCAGTTCATTTTCACCACCCACGACGAGATATGGCTGCGCCATATGAAGTCGGAAGGTCTGATCAAAGGCCGGAACTTCGCTCATTTTCGGACTTGGACCGTCGACCTTGGACCGACCGAGTGGGATGACCGGGACGTGTGGACGGAAATTGAGGATTATCTCGCCAAGAACGACGTGCGCGGTGCCGCAGCTCTTCTCAGGCACTATCTGGAGCATTTCTCAAAGGAGGCCTGTGATAGGCTGCGCGCGAATGTCGAGTTTCGTGGCGATGCCCAGTTCATGCTTGGGGACCTGCTGCCAAACGCCACTTCGACGCTAGGGAGCTTGCTGAAGAAAGCGAAGTCGGTCGCCAATTCTTGGAACCAGAAGGATGTCGTCGAGCGCATTACTGCGATTGAGGCGGCGTTTTCGGAGGCAAAGGTCAGGACCGGTTACGACAATTGGCAGGTCAATACGGCTGTCCACTTCAACGAATGGGCCGACCTGAAAAGAGAGGATTTCGGACCGGTTGTGTCGGCCTTTCGGGAATTCACCAGTTCGTATGCATGCGACACCTGTGGCGAAATGTATTCGGTCTCGCCGGAACGCGGGAAGAAGGAAGCGTTGCGCTGCGGATGTGGCAAACTGAACCTCAATCTCCTCGAAAAAGGCGCCTGACTGGTGCTAACAGCTCCTTCTGCCTAGGGCCATGAAGACTGGTCTTTGGGGAGCCGGCCATCGGGGTCATGGACCGCCACGGAGTCCGCGCTGGTCAGGTTTGCAGGAAACAACACTAGGTTCGTCCCACCAGCATGACGCAAAGACGGGAAAAGCAATCCGCGTAGACCGGACGAGATGACGGTGTCTGCGATTTTCCAGGATGGAGGGACGTTCTTGTCGATGCGCGCAATCCTGCGCCACTGGCAATCCCACTCGCTCCACGCAGGATCCCAGTGGTCTGGGTCAAACCCCTCCGATAGATCGGCAACCTCTTCCAACGTAATCTTGTATGCTGCGAGTGTGGCAGGCGGAGTAATTGTGGCGCCTTGGCGATATTCCTCAAGTGCTGTTTGTGGAGCCTCCGACAGGTACAATGCTTCGACGCCCGGCCGGTTGAAGCGGCCGCCATCTCCAGCCGCTCCCGCCCCGCTCGTCGGGAGGAACGCCCATCGCGGAGTAAGATACCTATGGTAGACGGCGTCTGGACCAATGCGGGTGATTTTCACCCGCGAGCTCCGTTCTCAAGATCGCGAATATAGGCCAAGACAGCATCAGCATGACCATCCGCGACTAGCTCGGCCGCCGTCCGGTGGTCGTAGTCGGCGATCGGCTCATTTCGATACCAATAGATGGCCTTCTGAATATCGCCCGTGAGTTCGGCAGCGGCCGAAATCACCTTGATCATTTCACGCATCTTTAATTGCAGACGCTCGGATGATGGATTTCGCAGCGTGTTGCGATGCACGCCGGTCAGCTCCGCCAAAGCCATGACCTTCACGCCGAGCACCTCGGAAAAGCGCGCCGGCGAGATATAAGGTGTCCGAGGCTCCTGGAGGCTGTCCACGAACTTCGATACGACTACGTTGGCCTGTTCAGCAAGGGCATGTGCCATGACTAATCTCCGCACTGTTCAACGCACAATATATGCACATTTTCCGGCATATCAAGTCAAATCGACGATCGACCAAGCTGGTCAGCAACGGCCCATTCCCCCAATATCAAGGCAAATTGAGTGGCTTCAGGATGCTTGACGCCGATATGACCTCGAAAAGATTTCGTCGAAGCTTCTGTGCTTGTAAGTGACGGCAGAAAGCGCACATAATAGGAACAAAGAAGCGAACTAGTCCAAAGCTATGAGCATCACCTGGAACGAAATTGTCGAGGTCTATCGGAGCCAGCCATGGTGGGTTTGTGCATTCGGCCTCGCTCTGATCTGGTTTTCCCTAAAGTGGTTGACGAGGTCAGCGACAGCAATTGCGGAACGGCCAGTTGTTACGCCTGAATCATTCAGGCAACGCCGGGTAAGCGTCGACTATCGCGCTGGCACGATCACCATACCCAGAGGCCACACCTATCCGGTGTCCAGCGTCCGCGGGTTGCGTTGGGAAGACTTTTCAAAGTCGGGGTCATTCCACGCATATATCGATGTTGACGATCTGGCCAGGCCGACCCATCCGGTTTCGTTTTCGACTGCAGACGGACCGGAGAATTTCATCGGTCGACTGCGGACGGCGATCGAGAAAGCCGGTGGCGCCCGTTTCGCGGCGACCGGCAGTGACCGGTTCGATCTCATCGAAGCTGATTTCAGCAACCCGATCATGGCTGCCACCGCTACGCGGGTATATGGTCAAGGTCAGCGGGTTTCATATGGCCGACTGCTCAGCACCCTTCTTGTGCCAAAGCACGAAACGGAAGGAACAGCGCTGGCAAGGAAGGAACCCAAATGAGCGAAATCGAAATCAGTATCATAGGCGCCGAAGAACTGTCCGAAGAGATGGCAAGCGCTCTTGCGGGCTATGACTATTCCGAGGTTCAGGGAAATGAGATTACCGGCGTCGAGGGGGAACTCTCTTGGCTGATTGCTGCCATCCTCGGTAGCCCGGTAATTAGCAAGGTGCTCGATGTTTTGGAGAAGTCAGCTGCCCGCAAGAAGATCTCCAAAGTGACGATTGCCAAGGACGGAAAAGTGGAAATCGAAGGAGCAACTCCAGAAGAGGCAGCAAAGATTTTACGCTCGCTCCAGACCAAGGAGGACGGGAGCGAGAGCGATTGACCCTGCCGCGTTGGGCCCGCACACGGTTGGATTTCGATCGCATGTGCAGGACCGAATCTGAAAGCGATGAGTATATGGACGATGTCCGGTCCGTTTTTGGCCGAGCCCTGCCTGACGGCATCGCTTCGATCATCGAGGTATCCACGACCGCGTCTTCGGTTGAGGTTTTATTCGAGCGGCTCAGCGGACGGGCTGTGCTTGTTTGGGATACGGACTTCACGAACCGTCTGGACGGACTTCTGGCTCTCATTTTTTGTGACGAGCAGGATGGCGATGAGAGCGTCCACCAGGCGTTAGGTCTAGCGGCTTACTCCAACCTCGCAGCTTCGATATTTCTCAAGAGGGACCCGGCAGTCGCTCAGTTCATTCTGAGGCTGACAGACGATTTCATGCCAGAGTCGCTCTCAGTGACTGTTGACGACGACCATCGAATGGACCGCTACCGCCGTTTGATCCGAGTTTACGTCGCCCTCCATGAACTGGCACACATTCTCTATCGCGTCTTACCCGACCTGATCCCTGAGATCGACGAGCGGATCCGAACAACGATCGCCAATATCCATCCATCCCGCTCAGACCAACGGATACGGGAACTCACGCCCATTGATCAGGAGCTTCAAGAAAAGGGGTTGCTGGTCAAAGACCATGAGTTAGGAGAGGTAGTGGCGCAAATTCGCACACACCTCCAACGCCCAAACGACTACGAAGAAATATGGTGCGATGTCTTTGCGAGCGAGCACTTGCTCGGTTGGGCTCACGAGCAGGGCTACGAGGCACAAGAGTGTGTTGTTGCGGACGATCTGTTGCACCTGATGCTGGCGGGGCGCATGCAATGGTTCTGCTTTTGGGATCGGTCGGTCAAAATTCAGGACTGGCGTCAGAGTGGGAGACTTAGCAATCACGAGAACCGTGCCAACATTCGTGGTCTACTTATGGCAGCCAATGCCGCTCAATCCTGGGGAGCGAGCCAATCCGGCCTTGAACCTCACGAAATCGGTTCCGCTTTCGCTGCTCTCGTGTCTGCTGAGGGAGATACGCTCAAGAAGCGCTTCGTCGACAGGAACCATTTTTCGTTGGGACTTCTGGGTGGTCTTGATCGCGAAGAGATGTTCGAACGGGCAGACCGCAGTTGGTGCGAACTCTCGGTTGCCGGGCAAAACAGCGCCATTGACGAAATGCTCACTTCCCTGTCCTGATTGACGCACCTTCGAACAACCCAGAATGATGGCGCCGACTACACATAGAATTTGAAGGGTTGCTTTTCTTCACCCTTCGCCGAACCCATTGTCAGCACGTCGCCCACCATACGAGCGAAGCGCACTGTAACCGGCAGACCGTCGTTGAAGTTGCAGGAATTGTAGTTGATCTTCGTGAGGCCCATGATGTCCGCAAGGACCGTTCGAATATCCGGCAAGGCGGTCTTGCTTCGCATGACCGTAATATGCAGCGGGTTCGGCGTCTCTGGACCAATGTAGGTATCTAACTGCGGAACATACCCGGTCGTCCAAAGATAGGCCGTCTTCTCATCCAACAGAAGCGCCGTTCCGCGCAGCACTGGGTAATCACCGTCGCGAAAGAGCTTCATTTCACCGCCCGTGGTGCGTATGCGAACACCAATCACGTTTGTCTCTTTTGGCGCCGCTTCAATGAACGCGTTCCACTCTTCGTCATTGAAGTAGGTCTGCCCGTGGATGAATAGCTCTTTAGGCGGTCCGTCGTATGTGTCGGTATACGTTTCCAAGACTAGGTCGAGGAGGTTCTTCGCTGCCTCTTTCTTCAAATGAAATTCGTAGTCGCCCGTCTTCCAGGGGCCGTTTGCTCCGCGGAAGACGATACCGTCTCCCTCATTGAGAAACATCTGGGCCGCACAGCAGGCGTGGCCATCGGGATCGTTGGGCAAGCTCTTGTAGACCATGCCGATGTAGCAGACTCCTGGGCGTACGCCGGCAAGACGCCACGGCGGACGAGGCTGGGTCTTGTAGTAGAGCCCCGTCGCCAAGTTCCACGCGACTGTGGCCGCATCCTGCGTCTTTCGAACAGGATACCCGGCCTTGTTGAGAAACGCTTCTGGCGCGAGTGTCGTCTCCCGGATGAGCTGCGTCGGCGCGATCTTTAGGAACTCTGCCTTAATCCGACGATGGAAGTCGGGAACGTCTTCAAAGATCTCTTCACCTGACTGATCGATCACGCCCGCGGACGACAAAAGAGGAAGATCTGAACGAGCCTTCTGCTTTTTGCCGAAGTCGCCTTTTTCCATGGGAAGACCGGTTCGTTTCGAACCAGGCCGGCATCTTTCATAGATAATTTCCGGCAAGACCAGCACCCAGAGATCAACCGAGCCTTCTTCGTTCTTCAGATGCTTTTTCACCCGATCGATATAGAGCTGTGCAACCTTCTCAACGGCTTCATTGAGATTGAGGATACGGGTCGCCCTGTCGATGTCCTTCAGAGGAATCGATAGCGCGCTGCATTCATCAGGATCGAATGCGATCCCAAAGGTTTCTTCCAGTCCGGGGAAGTTGGCCAGGTGAAGCCGGTCCGCCTTCTCACCCTTTCCGGGCGGTGGAACCTCTACGACCTTTTTGAGCTTGTGGCTCCAGTTGCGAAAATGGCTAATGCCCGCGCTCGTGCCGACGACTCCTACCCTGATATCCCGG